>Ga0315316_10000024_pt1 | contig 68929 bp, 54 predicted proteins | sample M160m3416metaG_FD_203702 | JGI IMG/M metagenome (GOLD analysis project Ga0315316, IMG submission 203702) | Ammonia-oxidizing marine archaeal communities from Monterey Bay, California, United States - M1 60m 3416 | ecosystem: Environmental > Aquatic > Marine > Intertidal zone | place: USA... | reverse complement strand
CGCTGCTGGTGCCGCTGGCGCTACAGGAGCCGCAGGAGCCGCAGGACCCACGGGAGCCGCTGGCGCAGCGGGCAGTAACGGCAGCGATGGCGCTGCTGGAGCCGCAGGTGCTACGGGAGCCGCAGGAGCCGCAGGAGCCGCAGGACCCACGGGAGCCGCTGGCGCAGCAGGTAGTAACGGTTCTGCTGGAGCCGCTGGAGCTACTGGAGCCGCAGGACCCACGGGAGCCGCTGGCGCAGCAGGTAGTAACGGTTCTGCTGGAGCCGCTGGAGCTACTGGAGCCGCTGGAGCCACGGGAGCCGCAGGACCCACGGGGGCCGATGGCGGAGCGATTACCGTCGCCACGGAAGATATTTATACAACGGTATCATCTGACGACAACTACTTCGATGTTATGGCTCTGTTGCATTTCGAAGGCTCAAACGCGCAAACGACAACGGAGGACGATAGCGAAAGCCGTCACACCCCCACTATGGTGGGTACTGCGCAGCTTTCCACAGCGCAGAAGAAATTTGGGTCAACAAGTCTTCTTCTGGACGGCGACAGCGACTACGTTACTATGGCTGATTCTCCAGATTGGGATTTCGGCTCAGATGATTTTACAATTGAGTGTTGGTTCTATTATGACCAAGCGACAGCACCGCAATATTCTACTATTTTTGATAGAGGCTCTGGAGCTGGTAATGGTTTCAGTCCGTTTTGGGTAGCGGTTCTAGATGATTCAGGTCTTAAATTAGTAGCCACTTGTGGTACTGGCGGAAATCAAACGAATGTAATTGATAACTATAATCTGGCAACTATTACTAACAATACGTGGCATCATGTTGCGTTGACGAGACATGGCAACAACTTCTACATCTACTTAGATGGCGTGTCCTTATCTGGCGCGGCTCAAACAGATTCAGGCGCGTTGACAGACCACGCCTACCCTGTTCTTATCGGTGCTCGTGGTCAAAGCGGACACGGAAGCTTTTGGGGCGGTTATATTGATGAGTTCCGCATATCCAAATTATGCAGGTATCCTAGCGGTACTACATTTACGCCTTCGACAACTGGGCTGCCCGGCGAATCGAGGTACAGCCAAACAGTTGTAACAAGTGTTACGGGGGGCGGCATTTGTGCGGTAACCGCCCTTAATAACGCCACGGCAAACGAGCTTGTAACCGTTGCTTCTACAACTACCGAGTTAGACGCCGAAGCAAGCTTAACTTTTGATGATACAAATGGCCTTTACATAGCCAAGTCTATAAAAACAGCAGTAAAGACTCATAGCGCTGGCGGTAATGTTGATTTAGATTTCGAACACGAACCCCTACAAACAGTAACTCTTAATGGTGATGCAGACTTTAGTACCCCAGTAGGAAACAAAGAGGCTGGCAGGTCAATGGTTGTTAGAATAGTTTGTGATGGAGCCGCCACCAAAAGGGACTTGTCTTTTCATGACGATTGGAAATTTGTTGGAGAGGAACCCGCGAGCATCGCCGCAAATAAAATCGCAATCTTAAGTATGACATGCTTCGGCACGAATGAGTCCGATGTTGTTTGTAGCTATGCAGTTGAAGATTAATCATGTCTATTCATGCCCACAAAACTGGTCTAGTCAAAACATTAGGTCAACAGTCTGATGCTATTGTTACAGATGCCAATGGAAACGGAAGTAGTAATTTAATTGGAGAATGGAGACCGGGCGTAGGCGTTTCTAACGTCCATAAATGGGACAACCAAGTTAGCGGTGGTAATCATCTTGGAAGAAATAACAAACTCAATGCTGCTACTGATGGTGTGGACGCCGAAAGCGGTCCTCCAGCAGTTATGGATTTTGACGAAGATGACTGGCTTGGGCCGAGAGCTGACGACACATATGAAGGAACTCCTTTTAGCATGGATACATCTAACGCATTTACTGTGGCTCAATGGTTTAAAAACAAAAACGGAATTGAGCATGTAGCCTTTTGTTTGCACGTCACCACCGGGACCGTAGCGAAGCTGATTGTTAGTCAATCTGGAGGAACCGCTAATAAAGCTAAGTTAACCGTAGGTGCCGAAACTCCCGTAGAATTTGATTATACTTTTGCTGATAATACTTGGTATTACATATCGCTTGTTTATGATGGCAGTAATGATTGGAGCTTCTTTGTGTACGGGTCTTTTGTCGGCTCTGCAACCATTGCCAATTCGGGTCTTTATGGCTCTTCAGGCACAGAGCTTCTGATAGGAAGAGATGCTGGCACCTCAACTTATTCCGGTGGCACAATTAAACTTGGTCATGTACATGTTTACGATTTAGCTTTAAAAAACTCTCAATTAAGACAAAACTTTCTGGCAAGCCACTCTATAAACAACAGTAGAACTTACGGAGCAACATACACAGCATGAAGAAATTCGTAATAGTACCATACAAATATATAGATTATGTTGACTTTAGTCTTGTTCAGCAGGATAATCGCAAATCTGTCAGGCGCTCTTTGGATGGCGAATACTTTCTATTAAAATATGAGGGAGAGCAACCAGAATTTATATTCAATATAACTCAAGACGCAGTAGGGCTCGAAGAGTTTAACAAGGAAGAGATTAGTCAGATTCTCAATAATCACCCCTTATGGAGCAGCCGAGGCTAAAATACAACAACCAAGAAATTGGTTTGCGTAGTCTAGGGGAAGGCTTATTTGAACCCAAAAACCTTTCCGTGTTTAACGATGCGGTTTCAGACCAATTAAAGCTTGACTCTACTCCGAAAAAGTTTTGGTTAGAAAATTCGCCCCCGAAGCATGAGCCTAAAAAATACCACAAAATAGAAAGCTTTTGCTTCGTCGCCACAGCAAACCTCAAAGATGAGGCTGAAGTTTTACTAAGGACTTTGAGACTTTTTCACGATGAGCCTGTTTATATCATTTGCGATAAAGAAACTAGAATTCATTTAAATAAGATGCAATTATGCGATAATGTTAAATTTAAAACAAGCGCGGAAAAAGAGCATCTAGACGCTATACAAGAAAAAGTTTTCGAAGGTCACTCTTGCGTGGCTAACGATATCCATCATGCGCCTTCCATCGTGAAGAAGATGGAGGCTATGGACTTCGCCTTAAAACTCCACGATAACACTTTTTTTCTAGACACTGATATTATAGTTTTGGATAATTTGCAAGAATACTTCACGGCGGAAATCGTTTTATCGCCGCACTTTTACCCAAAGGAAAAACAGCATAAAGGATTTGAATTCGGATTTTATAATGCGGGATATTTATTTTGCGCGAATAAAGGATTTCCAAGGTTTTGGAGGCACTTGTATTTGACTGACTCTACTTTTTTCGAGCAGGAATGTATGAACAGGATATCCGATTATTATAATATACAAACATTCAACAAGCGGCACAATGTAGGATTTTGGAGAGGCGAGGCTTTACCAATTGAAGCTAAGTCTGTTCATACTCATATCTCTGAATTAGGCAGTGCGGGAAGAGGGTTGGAGCTAATAAGGCTAAATAAAACAACAAAGGATTACGCCTTATCTCAAACAAAAAACAAACCAATTATAAATAGCCACTTAAGAAAACACTACAACCCCGACTGCAATAGAAAACTTGCATTCATACATTTCGGTAAAGCCGCTGGAGTCTACATACAGCACTACATAAGAGAGCAGGTTTTCCCGCGCATGAAACATTTTAACTCTTGGTGGGATTTTAACTACAAAAATAAAAGAGCTCTGACTAGAGATTGGACTGAAGAAGAGCTGCTGGAAATAGCTGACGCCAACGTAGAAGAAGCGCTAACACATAATCACCACATAAACTGGACTAAGGAATCTGTTAAAAAATTTAATGACAACGGCTGGTTAACGTTTATGTTTATAAGAAACCCTAAAGACATAATGTGTTCGTTATACTTTTGGGCGCAGAGCCAGTGGGATAGATGGGACTCCGAAGACAAAAGCGCTCAGGCCTTGAGAGAGCCTTTGACGGAGGAGTTAAAGTATATATCTGGACAAGACAATCCATATAATGTTAGCTTGGATGATTTTGTTCGCGGTATGATAAGCGGTAAGGGGGCGCAGTATTTATGGGTGCTGCCAGACTATATAGACGACATACAGCACGTAGCAGAATTTAACGACAAAAATTTTGGCTCGTTTTTGTTAGACAACTTTCAACACCTATATGCCCCCCTGAGAAAACGGAACATCTCAAAAAGCGAGGGGTATAAAGCCTATTTAGACCGAGGCGAAATCTCCAAAGAAACACACTCTATGGTAGAAAGCCATCCAGAGTATAAAAGGTATTTAAAATACTTATGAACTTAGATAATTTAAAAAAAATTAAATTAGCAAGGAAACTTATCGAAGATGGGAAAAAATATCATTATGTCAAAAATGGAAAAAAAAGAATTTATAGCACCGTAGTAAAAACTAGCGAGTTAACTCATAAAGGTCAAAAAATACTAGACATAGGAGGAAGTGATAGAAAAAATTATTCTTTTAAAGAGTATACCCTTTCCCTTTGCGATGTAGAATATAATTACATCACGCGTGGGAATTTAGATATAAGAATTGGAAAATTACCTTACGATAATGATTCTTTCGATTTGGTTGGTTGTCACGAAGCCATAGAGCATTTTTGGTTAATGCATGACGGCGGGATGCTTAATTGGGATGGAATACTTAATTTTTGGAAAGAAGCTTACAGAGTTTTAAAGCCTAATGGTACTTTTTACGTATCTACCCGTAACCGAGTGTGCCCTTTAGCATTACTAAAAGTTTTAACAAATGATTTTATTCAAGTTTCTTTTCCTACCGTTAGCCGAAAGGGTCACGTAAACGAGCTGTGCGCCAAAGATTTAAGAAGTATAGCAGATGCTACAAAGCTGTTTACTGCCAATACGATATTTAGCACCTCTTCCCTTCCTCGGTACAGACAAGCACAGGTGAACCAAAAAACTCCAAGGCTACAGAATTTTTTAGGAAGAGAAATTCTGCAAGAAGAATTGTACGACACACTACATTTTATCTCTAAGAAATACAGACACCAAATAAATAAAAAATGAACCTTACAGAAACAAACCTTAAAAAGATTAAATTTGATATCCTTTCAGAATTCAACTCTGATTGTTGGATAGCTGGAGGAGCCATAACGGATTTCTTCTTGGGTAGAAAGATTAGGGATATAGATATATTCTTCCCCTCCGAAAAGCTAACCGTCAAAGGTAAGAACAAGCTAATCAATTTGGGCGGCAAAGTGACCTATGAATATCCGTCTGGATTCTGCATGAAATACAAGGGAAACTCCTACGACCTCTGCTCTATAGGAGAAACCGCGCAGGAGACTATAGACAACTTTGACTATACTGTTTGTTCTATCGCGGTGGATAAAAATGAGAAATTCGTCCATCACCCAAATTACTTTAAGGACCTACAAGAGAAAGAAATACATTATATTGGCAATCATCCCAATAAATTCTATGTAAATAAGGCCAAAAGATTATTGAGATACATGGATAAAGGCTTTAGTATAGACCAAGAAAACCTAGAAAAATGGGTAAGTATGCTGATTACGGACCATAAAAAGCATAAAAGAAAATATTGAAATAGGTGTAAATTAAATAGGTATGAAGATTGTAGACATAGCTGATGAAATTTTCCGCGAATTAGACCAACCGAAAGATGTGTCTATTCCGCAGATTGCTTTTTGGATTAGGGTAAATGTGGGCTCGTTGAATAACCTGCTTCACACGGAATACGCGATTGACACGACAACCTTGGAGATTAGCCCAGACCCAGGAATTCAAGAGAAATCAATATTAAAGAGGCTTTATAGCATACATTATTATAGCCTAAAGATTAGAGCCACCCTTGGTGCCGTGGCTTTGGATACTATCGTTGAGGTGGGCTCAGATGGCTCTTACGTTAAAAAGGCCAATAGAAACGAGACCAGCAAGGTATATACCTCAATTAAAAATCAAGAGCAACTGGAGCTTAACAGAGAAATTGCTAGTTATAAATTAGGTAAAGCTTCACCGATTCAGGTCGCAGGGGATGATACAGCCACCCCAGTTGACAGCCCAACGACTAGCGAATTAAGAACTAATAAGTAAAAATGCCGAGCTTAATATCAAACGTAGAAAAAGCAGAATTGGCCTTGGTCTTTAAGGATATCTTCGACACGTTCAAAAGGAAGATAACCGTACACAAAGAGCCTGTTAAGGTCGTTGCTAGCGTGGCTAATAAGCCTATGGCTGGCTACGGCGAAGACTCGGAAGAGTCTAATGTAAGTTACGTGCCGCAGAAAAAAGAATTTGACGCTACAATTTCATACTCCCCGCAGCAAACGGAGGTGTCAACTCAGGTCGGTACATACGAAATAGGAACTGTTAGAATAAAAGTAGAAGCAGACGCAGCAAGCTATATTAAAACAGGTAAAACAGAGAGAATAGAGGTGGACGGAAAATCGTTCAATAAAGTTACCGACGATAAAGTTCAGGACTTTTTAGGCACGAAATACTACGTCTTCTATTTACAAGCCACAACATAATGCCTAAATTTAACACCAGACAATTTGAGCGAGACGTAGCTAAACAAATGGCTTCGAAGCAAATGCAAAGAGAGGCTTTTTCTACCGTGCAAGCTAGGATTAATGAAGCTAGACGAGAGTTAATTAACGACTTTGAGTCTCACCCAGTAACTAGAGAGATTGAGGGTGGTACAGAGTCTAGCAATTTATCTGGGACTTTGGGTGGTTATGGAAACCTTTTTACTTTTATAGGCTTTTCGGCGGGCAGTAATCCTACGTCGCAGATTAAAAAGTATTTACTAAGAACTGCCAGAGTGTTTAGGCAACCGAAAAGGGTGGATAGGAAACAGCGGCATGTTGATATGACTTTCAGCATAGACACACCTAAGAAAGAGGATATAGAATCACTAACACCCTCGCCTTGGTCTGGAAAAAGTTGGACTAGAGAAGTTGAAAGAGGCATTAGCGGTTTTGGTTTTTATATGTATTCCAACGATGGAATAACAGACTCTCGCTCTGGTAAAGCTGCTCAGGTTAGTAATAAGGTTAGGTCTTTAGCGTATAAACCCGTGAAATACATGAGTGACATTTTAGATAAATTTTATAGTAAATTAGGATGAAAGCACAATTTGACAACACAGTAATGTCTAGCTTCTACCTTTGGTTTGACCATATCCTGCTGACCAAAGGCGAGGCTTTTACTAATTTCTCTTCGTTTTTTTACGAAGCAGACGATATGTACCAAGGCTATAATGCTTACGGAGCTCCGTTCAAGCAGCTGGTGTCAGATACATCTGTCACAGGAGCTACCGTACTGAACACTCTTATTCTAAACAACACTAGTATAAGCAGGGGTCAGCAGAATTTTGCGGCTGTAAATTACGATAAAGGACACGTTTATTTCTCTAATCCCGTGGCTAATGTTAGCACCAGCCTAAGGGGGCATTATGCTGTTAAAGATTTCAATGTTCATATTACCAACGATTTAGAGGAAAAACTACTTTTTGAGACTCAGTACAAGCTGAGGAATAAAACTGACGCCACTGCGCAAGCCATAGCTCACGGCACCAAAACTTACCCAGCCGTCTTCTTAAAGAATAACGGTGGGCAAAATGAGCCTATGACGATGGGTGGCGGGGATTTGACCAGTATTGATGTAAGAGCCATAGTTTTATCGGATTCTCAGTTCAAAATGGACGCGGTTGCCTCGATATTCAGGGATAAAGCCAAGTCTTTGATTCCTCTCGTAGATGAAACCGACATGCCCTTTAACAGCTTGGGCGATTATACCAACGTGGCAAACCCCTATCATTATAAGAGCCTATCTTCGACATCGCTCCAAAATAATAAGAGTATCTTCTTAGATAAGGTGTATATTAGTAAAATAGGTGGATTATCGTTCGCTCAGAAAGCTAACGCAAACCCCGATGTTTTTAGTATGTTTATTGATTTTGAGCTTAATGAACTGAGATGGCCTAGAAGCTGAATCCAGTTCCCAAAACTAATAATAATATGTAATTTAAAGTAAATAAAGGATTATAACAATGGCCAGAAATAGAGTAATTTATCAAAGTGAAGCACTGTATGTGAGTCGTACCGGAACTGCCGCTCAGGGTTGTCAGGTGAACCAAGGGGCTGATAGCCTCGCTGGTAGCGCCACAATCACTGCGGGCGAAAGACCAACGCACATACAACGTGTTCAAAATGCAAACTACAGTTTCTCGATTGAGAGACAGGACGTTAACCAATTCGGTAACCTAGCTGCTATCGACAGAATCATCTTGAGTTCCCCCACCGTTTCCTTGGACTTCCAATATTTGGTTGGTAACATGGCGAACGAGAACACTATGGGCTTTGAGGTTAATTCTGTTGGAACTGCTACAGGTAGCCTTGTATCAGCTATTAAGAATATTCTTGATAAGTCTGGCGATGAAAAGTGCTACTACATTAAAACCGTTGGTGAAGGTTTAGACGAGCGCGACCAAGACCGTACCGCTGGTTCTAGCGTTATCGGTCTCGGTAACGGCTACATCACTTCTTACTCCACTGAGGGTTCAGTGGGTAACTTCCCGACTGTTTCCGTAAACGTAGAAGCTCTAAACATGAAGGTTTACAGCGCCTCTTCAGGTTTGATTCCCGCTGTTACCCAGTCTACTGGTGCAGCCAACTCCACAAACTTCTTCCAGCTTCCTTCTGGTGGTGATGGAAACGGCAAACACGCTTTGGCCGCTGGCACGAACAAGCAGTTGTCTGTTCTAAGACCGGGCGATATTACCTTTTCGTTCCAACACAAGGCCAGCCTTGCTGGTACGTATACCACTTGGGGTGATACTGCTCCTACAGCAGCTAGCAATAGTAGTTCGGACAGCTTGGAAGACGGCGAGCACGCCGCTGGCCCCAACTTGTCTCAAGCATCTGGCGACAGCGCCAAAGCAGCTAAGCTTCAAAGCTACAACGTGAGCTTCGATATTAGCCGTACTCCTCTGGAGAAATTGGGCAGCAAGTTTGCGTTCTCTCGTGAAATTGACTTCCCAGTAACGGTTAGCATGTCAATGGAAGCCATGGTTGCTGACATGAACGTCGGTGGTTTGGACCAGCTTGTTTCCGACGACGGATTCTTCCACTTGAACGTGGACTTGAATGCTCCGGGAACAACCACTGTAGTTGCTAGTTACCACTTGATTGGTGCCAAGCTTGATAGCCAAGAGTTCTCAAGCGGAATTGGTGACAACAAGAGTGTTACCTTGAACTTCAGTTCTCAGATTGGTGGACCAAACGACACCGACTCTGGCTTCTTTATGGAAGGTATCTCCTCCTAAGAGTAGGTATATTCAAAGATTCAGGGGCTCCCATTTTTGGGAGCCTTTTTTTTGTGAAAAGTGCTTTTTTAGTGTAAAATAAAGTAAGGAAAAAGGTATCTCTAGGTATGGAAGGAGAAAAGGCTAAAGACTTCTTAAAGTTTCAGGTTCGTCGCAAAGTGACAAATCTATACAAAAACTTTCTCTTTATTTTGGAAGATTCAAGTAACTCTCAATACAATTCTCAGGAAGCATATCAACGTAATAGAAAAAGAATATTAGATTATGGTAATGATACGATTAGAGAAATCGAGGAGATATTGGATAGCTTAGATATAGAATTAAAGTAATTATGAAAAAACTATTTACATTTACGCTGGATAGGGACATTAAGGAAACCGTAAAAGAAGAGTCTAAAAATGACAAGGGCGAAACTGTGACTACGGAAAAAGAAGTTGTTAGGCCCACTAAACAAAAGGTATTTTTGAAGAAGCCTACTCGCTCTCTATTTGATGAGGCCGAGCTGTTTTACGGAGTTAAATTATCCGAAGGAATCAAGGCTGGGCTTCTTACTAGAGCGCTGCTCGCTAAAAGATTCTCTAACGATGGGGGCGTGTTAAGCGAAGATGATAAAGATAGATATTCAGACCTTTATATTAAGCTTTACGAGCAGCAAATAGACATCGAACGCATGTCTGCCACGCCAGCTAAAAAACGAAATACAGATGAAGAGTCTAAGCTAAATGACGCCCTAGAAACCTCGGCGGACTTGAGACAGCAGTTGACAGATTTTGAAATGGCACAGTCCTCTCTATTCGAGCAAACGGCAGAAAATAGAGCTAGAAACAAAACTATCCTTTGGTGGACGCTTCAGCTTTCTCACGTAATTAACGAGGACGACACAGAAGAGGCTGTATTCGCTGGGCAAAGTTTTGATGATAGACTCAGCTCCTATGATGCTCTTGAAGAATCTGAAGATGAATACCATGATGAGCTTCTGCGTAAACTGGTTTACTATGTTAGCTTCTGGTACGTGGGAAGAGTCACAAGTCAAGAAGAGTTCGAACAGCTTTTGAAAGACTCTGGTGAGGAGTTATTTAAAGAGTCTGCGCCAGCTAAAGAAGAACCCAAAGAAGAACCAAAGAAAGAAGAACCAAAGAAAGAAGAGTCAAAGAAAAAATCAAATAAACAAAAATCTGAAAAAGTCACAGAAACCACTGTTGAATCCAATAAAGGCTCGGAGGGGGAATAAAATTTAACCCTTAAACTATGGCCTAAGCCCCCTTTAAACGGGGCTTTTTTTATATTGACATGAGTAATTTAGTCCCAAAAGAGAAGCTTAGGCAGATTTACGCCGACATATTAAGGGGTAGGTCTGACTTTGAAGATGAAACTTACGGAAAAATTTTTATCAAGCATCTCACCATATGGGACACAGAAGTTCTAGATGAAAGACGAGAAGAACACTTCTTAGAGGCTACTCAAAAAGGCTTGCCATCCAACGAAGAGAAGCTGCAAATTCTTTTGGATGAAGGAACTTGGACAAAAGAGAAAGAAAGAAAACAGAAAGAGTTTATAGAATTCATATCCAGAATGAATGAGACTAAGAGTAAAATGCTTCTCAAGTCCGAAAAAGACGCCTTGCAAATACAAATAGAAGAAGCCGAAGAAGAGCTGGATAAAATAATCACTGAGAAAACGCACCTAATAGGTTTAACCTCCGAGATATACGCAGACAAAAGAATTAATGATTACTATATCTTCTTGACTTTATACTCTGATAGAAAGTGTGAAAACAACTTGTTCAATGAGGAAGAGTTTGATGAGTTGAATGATATAGAGCTTTCGAAGCTGGTTACTGTATATAATTTAGTTTCGGGGCAATTTTCAGACAAAAATATGAAGCGGCTGGCTTTGAGTAGTTTCTTTCTTAATAATTTTCATCTTTGCAAAGACAACCCAATGATATTCTTTGGCAAGCCAGTGGTTAATCTAACGTATCATCAAGCCGATTTGTTTGCTTACGGAAGGTATTATAAACACATGCTTTCCGAGATGAAACACCCCCCTTCACAAGATGTCATGCAAGACCCAGATAAACTATTGCAGCTATACGAAATAGAGAAAAAACAGGAAGAAAATGGCGGCGGCAAGGAAGCTACGGGCGTGGCCTCAACGGTGGTTGGCGCAACCAAGGAAGATATGGAAGCCCTAGGCATGACTAAAGACCCATTAGATGCAGGTACAGTCGATTTAAACGAAGAAATACGCAAAAAAGGTGGGACATTAAGTATGGAAGACATGATAAAATTGCATGGAGTATAATTAAAAACTGTGTAATTTACTTTAGGAACAAGGTATATGGCTATAATACCCACAGCGGAAGTAACAGTAAAAACGGTTGCGGATAGAGCTTCTTTGCGAAAGGCGGAGAAGGATATCACAGGTGCGCTTAGAAAGGTCGAGCAATTATCATCTAAGGGTGGGCTACTCTCTAAATCTTATACCCAACCATTAGGTAAAATTACTGGTGCTGTTGGCGAATTCGAAAAATCCTTAGAAGCTTCTAACGCTCGTGTTATCGCGTTCGGGGCGTCGGCTGGCATCATATATAACGTAACCCGCTCTATTGAAGGCATGGTTCGTTCTGCTGTTCAGCTTGAGCATAAGCTGGCGGAGATTAATGTTATCTTAATGGCCAGCACGCAAGGCCTTAAAACTTTCGGGAACGAGCTATTTTCAATAGCAAAAAATACAGGGCAAACATTTGAAGCTGTTTCTGATTCGGCTTTAGAATTTGCTCGTCAAGGTTTAGCGGTAGAAGAGACGCTCAAGCGAACTTCTGACGCTATGATTCTAACTCGCCTATCTGGGTTGGACGTTCAATCTTCTGTTGAGGCCGTAACCGCCACTATAAACAGCTTCAACCAAACCGTTATCACCTCTACAGCGTTAGTCAATAAACTTGCTAATGTTGATGCCGCATTTGCCGTGAGCTCTGCTGACCTAGCTAAAGCCGTGAGTCGTGTTGGTAGTTCCGCTCAGGACGCTGGGGTTAGTTTGGACCAATTGATTGCGATGGTTACAACCGCACAGCAAGTAACGGCTCGTGGCGGTTCTGTGATTGGTAACTCATTAAAGACTATTTTTACCAGACTACAGAGGCCAAAAGTTATATCTGATTTAGAAGCTTTTGGGGTTGTAGTTAGAGACGCCCAAGGAGCGACCTTACCAGCCATTCAAACGCTACAGAACTTTGCCAACGCTTACGATAGCCTGACTCCATCTCAACAGGCCGTTTCCGCTGAAATGGTTGGTGGTGTTTTCCAAGTAAACGTATTGAAAGCCGCTATTGGTGATTTAGGCAAGCAATTTTCAATTTACGATAGAGCCTTAGGAACTTCTGTAAACTCTACTGACCAAGCTATAGCTAGGAACGCGGAGTTAAACAAAACTCTTAACACCCTAGTTAATGAGAGTATGCAGAATCTTTTAAAAGTTGGCGCAAGCATCGGCAACATCACGATAGGCCCAGCGCTTAGAAACAGCTTGGAAGAGATTAACGAAATGCTCGAGGGTATGGATGACCAGTCTGACGCGGGCTCAATTGGCATGAAGATGGGCAAGGGCATTCTGGAGGGCATAGGCAACATCTTAAAGGGACCGGGCATGCTTATCTTAGGCGCTCTTGTTGGTAAGCTTTTGTTTAGCTTCAGTAAGTTTGGCATAGACGCAGTTAGAAGTTTCGCTGGAATGAACGAGGGCGCGAAGAAGCAAGCCGAAATGCAAATGCTTATTCAAAACATTCTACTTAAAAACCCAGATTTAATCGACGCCGCAAGAAGCAGTGAAGAAAACTTGGTTAGGGTATCGGATAAAATTCTAGAAAGTATTAGGGCTAGAAATTTCGCTTTAGCTCAGTCCGCTGACCTATCAGCGGCCATGGCTAGGAACTTGACGAGCGTAGACCTTGGTGCTTTAAATTTAGCTATGCAAGGTGGAGGCCAAACCGAAGGCGCTTGGAGACCAACAAATATGTTTGCTGGAGGTTTGGTTCCTAACTTCAACAAAAAGAAAGAAAGAGCCACTACCGAAACAATAGGGGCTTTACAAGGCGGTTATAAACCGGGCACCGTAAAAGAAATGAATGTGCAAGGCGTTGGTAGGGTAACCTACAACTCCGCCGAAACAGTAAAGACCTTTGGTGGTATGTCCCAGCCAGCAATCATGCCTCCGAGCGGCAGTGATGCAGGTAAAGCTTACAAGCAGAAATTTGCAGAACAGCACGGATTTAACCCTTACGCCGCACAAGGGTTTATTCCTAACTTTGCTGAGCTAACAACAAAAGAGTGGATTCAGAAAGTTAAGGCTGGCCCAAAATGGAACGAGTCTGACATACTCGAAAAGATGTACAAGATGCAGACTGCGGAAGAGATAGCTAAAGAATATTATCCGCCACAAGCCTTACAGCAATTTGAAGAAGAAAGAAAAGAAGCTAAATTGGCTGGCGTAAGATTGCAAGGCGGACCAACTCAATCTATAAGAAACGTTTTCCGCACCGGCGAGAAAAGTGGGTGGGTTGGGGCTCCAGATGATTCAAAATACGCTGGGTTTAGAGACTTCTTAAAGAAGCAGGGCGCGCCTATTTATCAAGGCGACTCAAAATTAGGTTTTAGATTTGATAAAGGAAGCTCTAAAGATTTCAAACCTATTGACTTGCCTACTGATTTTAAGGGTATTGATTTATTTGGTTCTACTCAATTAAGAGTGGATGCGCTCAAAAGTGCTGCGTTTGGGGCTTTCGGTAAGAAAGGCCTCATGTCAGCGAATATTAGCTTGGATGACTTTTTTGATTCAAGAAAAGGAGAGCACGGTTATGGATTGAAAACCCCTAAGGGTTTAGATAAAGTATTTAGCCCTAATGACGTTATACAGTTTTCTATTCAGTCTTCTACGATACCAGTAGATAACCCCAATAGAGATGACCTTAAAGCGTCTGGGGCAAGATTATCATTTAAGAATAAAGAATTTGATAAGGTGTTCCGCGACTACATGACGCATAAAAAAATAGGCAAAACCAAACAAACCCAAGAGGTTAAAGAGGGTAGAGCTATGGAAGCTGCCGTATTCCATTTCATTAATAAAATGGCAGACCCCGTTCAAGAGGACGGAAGAAGGTGGGACTTTACTCCATCCAATACCGTAACTATGGGGGGCCTCGCTAAATTCATTGGGCTATCTGGTAATTACGAAAGAATCGACGCCAAAAGAACTACTGATGATTCAGGCGTCAAACTTAGCTTGGCGAGAAAATACATCGAAGGAACACAAACAGGAAGTAAACAGCTTGTAAAACAAATGCAAGCCTACAAAGGTGAAGACGAAAGCGTGGTGGCTCGTCTCATAGAAGTTTTAAGTGGAAAGGCAGTTAAAGAGCAAGAAATGGAAAAGGCTATCGCCGCCGACTTCAAAGCTAAACAGAAAAAATCTGGCCTTAAATCTTTCGGCGGATTCGTTCCTAATTTTGCAACCAAAATTCTAGATAAAGACCAACTAGCTCAGTCCATGGGTATGCCTCTCAGTAGTAAAGAGGTTAGGCAAGTGTTCGAATCAATAGTGAACCAAGCCGCGCAAAGAGGGCAGATTTCAGAGACTATCGTTGGTACGGCTGGTATTGGCAAAACAACCGAAGCTATAAAGCGCGCTGGTGGAAGAAACTTTGTAACTGACCCTGTTGACCTTGACCCATCGGACCAGTTAGTTGTAGTGAGAGCTGCGCAAACCGTTGTTGACAGCCCAGAGTTTACGAAGTCTGGTAAAATAACTTTTTTAAAAGGGGCCAAAGATGTAGTTAAAGGCATGCGTGAGAAGCGTTCTGACCAAGCTAGAGCTGGCACATCTGATACAAACTTCGGTAGAAGTCCTAAACAAAAATTTGGTTCATCTTCTGGTGTAGTTACTGAGGCTTTGCTTGCTGAAAAGTATGCTTCAAAACTAGGAGTATTTGAAAGACAGGCCGATATGTCACTGAAGGAGGCGGAGGGGTTTGAGAAGCTTAATGAGTTAAAAGGAGCTACGGCTACAATAGGTGCGTTCGCGCCCTTTACGAAGGGACACGCAGACATGGCAACGCAAGCTGGCGCTGATGTAGCCTTTGTTAGTAAAGGCGCGAACAGAGAGTACGATGTAGGCTTATCACCAAGAGAAAAAGCAAAGCTAATTGAACTTTCTAATCCAAACCTCATGGCTATACCTAGCAACGCTGGAGTCCAAGAGCATTTTGAGCACGATGGCAAAGCCTACAGGATGAGAAAGAAAGACACCAAGATTGCCTTGGGTGCAGATAGAGTTTCGGGCGGCAAAGAAGACTTGACTGATAGATTCTCTAAAACCTATAAAGGAGTTGTTCCTGTTAAGGGTAGGCTTGATGGCGTTAGTGGGACTAAAATCAGAAAAGCGATTGTTGATGGAGATTTAACTACTTTAAAAAGTAATCTTCCGCCAGAAATATTCAGAGTAATCAAAAACAATATTCCAGTTTTACAAAAACGCGCGTCTTATATTCAAGATAGAAAAGATAAAGCTAATAAAGGCTTGGGTCTTCTAGAGGAAGACTTTAGTAAATTTAAAGCTAAGCACGGGGCGAATAAAAAGAAGGGTGAACTAAGCGAGATTTCTGAAGCTAGAGGCATGTTCCAAGAAAAAAGAAAAGCCTTCAAAGCTAGGCTGAGTGGTTATGGTGGTAAGGCTTGGGGTAAGTTGGGGCTGAATTTAAACCTAGCTTCGCAAGGCTTTGTTCCTAACCTCGCGTACAAGGGCTTGCACGAAAAAGATTACGGCACAACGATGATTGGCAGAAAGGGCGCTATGGGCAAAGATATGTCTGAGGCTCAAGTCAAGAAAATGACCGCTGGCATGAGAATGATTCGCGGCCCAGAAGATGAAACTCTTGTAGTCGGTACTGATATGAATGGTCGTTCTGGAAGAATGATTGCCTCTGGACTTACCGCTAGAAAAATTAAGAAGAGCGGAGCTCATTGGCGGACCATGCTTAATGAGGTGCCCCATTTATTCGATGGTTTAGCTTATGATTTAGTCGGTGGTGTCGCTGGTGCTGATTGGGACCCAGAAGGAACAAGCGGCGCAATGGCTGGTATTAAGTTCGAAAACGAAATGGCTGGCGCATTAGGCGAGGCTAAGCCGGGAGCGAAAAAAGGCTCGGACTTCCAAGTGGGAGAATCAATCGCAAAGAAATTAAAAACCCAAAAGAATTTACAATTAAAACTCGCTCTTCATGAGCGTAGTAAGCGTGACCCAAGCAAAGTTGTTGATATTGCTTCTAGCTTTAGTAAGTATTTAGTTGACATACTTGGTCATAACATTAAGACTCATGGCTTGTCTAGTGTGACTACGCCCGACAGATTCCAACAAGCCATGGGCGTGCTTAACGCAAACCCAGCCGTGAAAAAAGACTGGATTAAGTCGTTTGGGCCGATGGGCATGAAGTCTGGCGGCTTTGTTCCAAACTTCGCCAGTATGGATATCTCGGCAATGCAGCGGCATTTAGGGGTCGACGCCAGCTCTCCAGAATTTCAAGAATGGCAAGCAAATAGGAAAAAGAGACTATACGATGAAGAACAAGGGCGCTTGATGAAAGGTCGAGGAGTGGCAACGAAGGGTCTTAACTCGGCGGAGATGTTCCGCTTCAAGGATGACCAAAAAGCAACAAAAGACAAATATGGAGGAAGAGAGCTCGAGTCAGAAATCAATCCAGAGCGAGTAGCTGCCAGCCAAAACCAAGCATTAAGAGCTATGGGCGTTCCCGAGTATATATCTCAATACGGAACCGGACGCATAAAAGTCCCCCCTCCAGGGGCGGTCTCTTTTAATGCCCAAGATGCGGGCCAAAGAAATAGGTTAAAAGAAAAGCACGGCATAAAAGGCGATAGTAGACCTACCTTTAACGCGGTGTGGAATGAAGAAGACGCTAAACAAAACGTCGCTAAAAGAAAATGGGCCATTAAAAATGGCGTATCAGCAGCCGAGTACGGCAAGATGATGCGGCACGGCGGTAAATTAAATGCCCCTCTAAGTAAAGAAGCGAGAGAGGGAGGACGAAATACTCGTTTTGAGGATTCTCCCGAGATGCTGCGCGAAGAAAGAAATGTTACTAAAGAAGAAATTAAAGCTGAGATACATCAATCAGCGAGTGGCTTAGCTAGTCAGTATGGAAGATGGGGAGCGGTTTTCCCGAAATCATCTGTAGGAGAAGAGTACTATGGCACGTTAGAGCAGCTCTTTAAAACAGACCATCCAGACTACAACAGAATCCTAATTACTTCAACCAAAGATTTCGTCAAGAAAAAAGGTTTAGCAAACAAAGCTATACATGGCAACGTCGTAAACTCTGACGTACACGGCACGAACATGAGCCACGAGTTAGTGGCCAGCAGCAACCCAGAGCTCCACGAATTAGAGTCTGTTGATTTTAACCCGCTAAGAGGAAGGGACGCAGGGTCGGGTTATCAGCATGTGGGCATGGGGAAAATACCAACCCAAGGAGAATTCAGCTTGCTCGCTAAAGACCAAGACATGATTAAACAGTATACCACAGAGTTGGAGGATATGGTTATTCAGTCTATTGGTTCGAAGGCTTTTTCGATGGTTGCAAACCAAAAGAAAATGCAAGAGTTTGATAAGATGCAGGGCGCTTCGCACAAAGCTATGCTACAAGCCCTTGGAACATACGCCGAAGGCCTTGTCCCTAATTTTTCTCGAGACGCTCTCAAAGAAGCTGTTGGCCGCGAAAAAGCAGCTGGTCAAGGACAGCCTAGAGTTGGATATGATAGAAGGTTAGGAAAGAGCGGCGGCATAGGCGTTTACAATACGACAGAGGGCTCACTTACTAATGCTATTAACATGCATTTGAAGGGCGGTAAAAGCATAGGTGAAGTTCAAACCCAAGGCGCAAGCCAAGGCCATGTCCCCAACTTTGCTGGTGGTGCAATGGATAGCGCCATGATGATGGCTTCAATGGGATTTTTAGCTAGTGGAATCAAAGACCTTGGAAATAATTTCAAACAATTAGGAAGCGAGGGCTTAAAAGGATTTGATGCAGCTTTAGATAAAACACAGCAAGCCTTAGAAGAAAAAGAAAAAAAGTTAGGGAAAACTGAGGCGGAAGCGCAGCATAAACAGAAACAAGAAGCTTCAATGTCTTACAATGAAAACGCATTAGACCAACAAAAAAATCTATCACAACAGGAGAACAAAGGAGAAATCCTTTTTGGGTTGTGGGACAGCAGCCGTAATGAAGCTCGTGCGTCGGAGGCAAGAACGCAGTACGCAATACAAGATGGCCCAGAAGCCTTTAAACAACAAGGCTTGGCTCAGGTGGCCAGAGAAGCTGGATATGAAGGAGAAGCTGGTGGTGCTGAGATGTGGCTGCAAAGCGCCGAAGGCAAAGGCAAAACAGGCGAAGAGGGTATATCAAAAGCAATAGAAAGAGCTAAACAGCTTTGGGATAAGAAAATTGAAAGCCTAGAAGAAGAAGAGAGGCTAGCTAATGAAAGAGAACAAAAAGCTAGAGAGCTTATGGATGCGCAAGAGGAGACCGTCAGGAAAGCTCAAAAGAGTAATGAAAATGCCCAAGAGGCGGCAGGAGTTAACAAGAAGAGCGTCAAAGAATCTGAAGCAAAACTTAAAGAAAAACTTGAAGCAATCGAAGAAGCCACAAAACCCGAAAGAGAAGCTAGAGATAAAGCCGCAGCAGAGAAAAAGAAAGCTGGCAAAATGTTCGGCAAAGGCGGCAGAGCTATGCGCTTTATCGAGGGCGGTGGCGCTTCAAATATAATCGCTACCGCGCCTATGCTTGCTAGTCAGGCTTCTCAGTTCATGAACCAAGATGATTTGAAAGGTAAAGCGGCAGTCGAAGGCGCTGGAATGGCAGCTTCTTATGCCGCCACCGGAGCGCAAATGGGCGCAATGGCTGGCCCTTGGGGCGCAGCAATCGGCGGTATAGCTGGCGCTACAATGGGAATTAAATCTTTAGCCGACGGCCTCGTAAAAGCTGAAATTCAAGAAAGAGGCGCTCAAGTTAGAAAAGAACTGGAGCAAGTCGGGGAAGCTCTTAACAAGGTGCAGCAATCTGGGCAAAAATACCTTGAATCCGTTAACAAGATGAACCAAATGTTCAAAAAGCCAGTTGAAGCAAATCCAGAAGACCTAGCCTCCCTTCAAAGAAAAATGGCTGAATCTATTACTGACATCCCTGATAAATTTAGGTCTCAATTTATAGCGGCCTCGGGTGACGCAGAAAAAATTAAAGAAGTATTTGCAGAGATTACAACAAACCTTCAAAGAGACAAGTCCGATTTGGAAGCGGCAACCAAGGGTTTTGATTTGCAAGAAAAATTTGCAGGAGAATGGGGCGATAAGAAAATATTCAATGACGCCGATAGCTTGTCGGACCGAAAGAGAATAGAGAACGTCGCTAAATCTCAAATCAGAAGCGGAGGAGTGAATCAAGATGAGGTTCTTAAGGCTATAGAATCTGGTAAATTAGACGTAAACAGTATAGGTAGTTTTTCTGACATAGATACAAGTTATCTTGGTAATGATTTTTCTGATTTTGTCAATACTCTGGGTACTGCTGACGTGGGCGCGTACACGAAGAGAATAAAAGATTACTTTAAAGAATTAGAAAAGGGAGCAGAAGGAGCTAAGAAAGCCCAACTAATACTAGAAGATAGAAGAAAATTTGAAGAGCAGTATAGCGCACACCTCCAAACCTTAAATCAAGAGCTAGCCTCTTTTTCCGCCACCCTTGGCTCTACTGTAGATATCATAAAAAATAAAGCCAAAACATTTGACGAAATGACGAGGAACGCGCAAGCGTTTAATATCGCTAGAGCTCAAGAAATTACGAAGGGCTCTTCCGAAAGAGCGGCAGCGTACCAAACAGAAGGAAGTAAAGCCGCGACCCAAGCGCAAACTAGAGCTACAGGTATCAACGCCAAATTCTTAAAGCAAATGCAAGCCGAAACTTCAAAGGCGGCGTTTGCTTCTCTAGAGATTCCTTTAAGAAAATTTACTGAAGCCTCAAAGAAAACAAATGAGTTACTAGCTAGAAAAGACCAGAACGCTCAAGGCAAAGCACAAATAGGAGCGTTCACAAGAGTCGCCAACTCTCAAGAGACTCTACTTCCGGTTGTCCAAAAGAGTATTAAAATACTAACTAACTCCAAGGATAAATTGGCAGATTTAAAAAAGATTAACGGAGAAATAAAACAAGCCTCACTAGACGCTGGGTATAACCAATTAGAAGCGCAAGCTCTGACCGATAACATTTTAAAACAGCTAGAAAGAGAAGAAGAAAGTCTTGCCGATAAACTTTCAATAATGATTCAACAGCAAGCTCAGGAGCTTACAATGAGCGCTATTCAAGCCGACAACCAAAAGCGCATGATAAGACAAACCCAAGAATTGAAAATGATGGGAGGAGCTGGAGGTTTTGAAAAGGGCGGTCAAACTATGTTTTCTAAGGGTTTTGATGACCTCGCTACTGCTCTTGGGAGCCAATTGAAAGCGTCCTATTCTGGCGCTCAGGTAGACCAAGGCAGAGCAGACTTTGAATTGTTAAAGATTATTAGGCAGTCCATGCCCATGTTCGACATGTCGGATAACTCGGCTGCTATGGGGCTTGCTGAAGGCGCAATGGTCTCTAGGGCTCAAGATATTCAAGCCCAAATGTTTATGGCTCAAAGGCAAATGGCGATTAGAACGGGTGACGCCGCAGAGGCTCGTAAAGCATTCTCTAAAGAAGGTGGTATGCCAGACCCTTATGATATAGCTGCGAAACAAATCACCTCTGAGCTTAAGCTCGAATCCATGTCTGAAGATATTGCAGAGATGAATAAGAACTCTAAAGTATTAAACGTCTTGGTAGGTAATCAATCTCAAGACTTGTATGGCCAAAACGTTAAGGCTTTTGACGCCGCTCTGAAAGCTAATGGCGTAAGTGAAATACCTAAGGGCCAAGTTAACCTTGGCAAAGTAATTAATGGGGTAGCTAACGTTGACGCTGCTGGTTTTCTAAAGGTTGATAGCAGCATAGGGCAGGTATCTACCGACATAGGCTTGATGGATGAGCATTTGAGTGGCCAACTTCAAAGATACCAAGAAGCTATCACAAATGCGTTTACCGACCAAAGACAAAAACAAAAAGAAGTTGAAGTAGTTCAGGCGGGGAAAGGCGCTATGGCCAACTATAGAGCTGCCTCTGGCGAAGCGCGAAGGGCTAGAGAGGCAATGAATGCTGCGAGCGCCGCTTCTGATGCAGACTTAACTGAAGAGAGACGGGGCTTCAAAGGAACTTGGACGGGTAAAGAGGCTAGGAAGAAGCTATCTGCTAGAGGGTATGATGAAGCATGGACCACTGACACCCCAGAATTTCTTATAGGCGGCATAGCTACGGGCTCGCCCAACATAAGGTCTGGCCAAGGGGCAGTGGATAAAGAAGAAATGGATTTAGGCGGGATATTGGGCGCTATGTCGTATCTAAGAGCAGCCGAAACCGGCAACGATACCCAAATGCAATACTTAGCTAACATCGCCAAAGAAATGGCTAAGGACAATAACGCTCAAGGGGAAACTTTTGACAAAATGCTTGCGTTTGCGCGGCTTGGAACAACCGAGGGAATGACTCAGGAGCAGCTAAAGTTAGCGCAACAACTTACAGCCCAAGCAAAACAGGTAAGGGCTCAAGGACCGGGATGGACAGCGGACTACTCGGAACGCGCTGCTTTTGGCATCATTCCGGGCTTCGGCAAAGATGGGGGCGCCGCCGAGGCCCTGAGGATGAGCACTAGAGAAGCTTCTGTATCAAACATGGGCGCGCACCATAACTCTTTATTCAGGCAAATACTAGATATAGAAACGGAAAGGAATGCTGGAGGGAACCGAGCAAAAGAAGCCGCAAGATTAGACTTACAAAACGCCCTAATAAAAGAAGGGAATGCTTTACTTGAAGCTAGGAACCGCCTGTCTGCTACCACCTCAGAGAGTGAATTTACTTTCGATGACAAAAGAGGCATCCCAGTTAATTTAGATGATGTACTAATTGAGCAAAAAAAGACAGTTCAAGACAGTAGAAGGGGCGTGGATATGTTGGCTTCGGAAATAGCCAAAATGGATAAAACAAACTTAACTGGTTTAGAGTCTATAGTTAGGGTGTTGGATAAAGCTGGAGGCCAAAGATACGGCATGGTGACAGACGGCTTGGATGAAAACGAAGTGAAGAGAATGCTTTATACGATGGCCTCGGATTTGGCGGGGAAAGAAGGGGGCGCTGGTGAAGGCGCCTTAGTGTTCGATGAGTTATTGGAGCATTTTCAAAGGCAACAACAGGCTACCCCAGAATTAGTTGAGGCAATTAAACTTTTAAGAAAAAATTTGGTCCCAGAAACCAAACTAAAGAGCGAAGGCTTTGATTACAAAGCCCCAAAATCCCCAGTAAAACCAATAGATACAAGCGCGGTTGAAGGAATGAACCTCGAGCAGGTGGCGTCTTCTTCTGGGGACCTTTCTGGCGCAATGGACAAAATGACCGGCTTATTAGGCACTGCTTACGGTAAATTTAATCAAGCTTGGTTTACGGGTAGTGTTATACCGGCTTCGACCAAGTTATCTTTCGCGCTAGAATCTATAAAAGCAGTTGTTGATAAAGGTAAATACGGATTAGAGCACTCTGGCATGGATAAAGCCAAGGGTGTTATAGCTAAAGCAGCTCAGAAATTGGTAGATTCGGCTTCGAGCTACATACCAGGCCAAAGGTCACAAGCCGAGGGAAGCTCTCTTACATCTAAAGGTTTTCAACAATTTGATGTAGACTCGGCCAAGCTTGACTTGGATATTCTGTTAAAAAACAAAGCAGAACTTGACGAGCGCAAAGCAGCCATAGCTGCCGCTGAAGAAAAAATAAAACCATTAACCCCTCAGGCGGGAAGTTTTGATTGGGGTAGGTCAGTAAAAGAACAGGCAGAGCACGACACAGAAATGAAGAGGCTAGGGTTTGAAGGTCCAAACGCGGCAGCAGTTACAGAAGAAGACGTTATAGCCCACAGGCAGAACTATGAAACGAATTTACATTTAGAAAAAATAGCCGCGCTGATGGCTCGCAAAGAAATGGCGGCAGACTCAACCTTTAACGCCTTACCTTCTTACAGCCACGAAAGAGACACCAGAACGGAAGCTGCTGAAAAGAAACATCTTGAGAATCTAAAAAAAGAAAGAGCCCAACAACAAAAGATAATAGACCAAAACAAGGGGCACATCGAAGCTAACTCTAAGCCTTACATGGATAGAGGTGAAATGAAACCGGGATATTACCCAGCTTTAGAAGAGAAAATAAAGACCGCTCAACAAAAGGTGAAAGACGCTTCCGCTGGCTTACAAAATAGACACCCCGAGAGCAGAAATTTAACCCAATCCGCACTAAACGAACCAGGGTCCTTCTTAGGTACTATAAAACAGAGCGTGTTAGCGGCTCGAGAAAGACTGAAGAAGAATAATCTTGCCGCCCCAAAACCCAAAGGAGAAACCACCCAATCTATAAACAATAAAAATAAAAGCACAGTCCAAGAGGCGGTTGATGATGTCAATGCAACCGTCAAAGAGATGGAAAAAGGACTGAAAGCTAGCGAATCCCTCAGGAAGGACTTTTTCGAATCACAGGTAAGCTTTACGAAAGCCTATGAAAGATATAGCGCCATGGCCAAACAAGGCAAGACTATGGATGAAGTATCAGCCGAAGCAGAAAAGGATATAGCACTGATTATAGAGAAAAAGCAAGCTCTTATGCAGACCTTGTTACGTTTCGATACGGATTTTGATTGGAATGTAACCAAAGACGAATTGGAATCCGGAGTCAAGGATATAGCTCATAGAAAAACGGAAGAAGCCGAGAAGCGGGGAGAGTTCGGAAAGGGGGCTAATTTTGACGCAGAGAAGAAGGCGAAACACTACGAAGCGCAAAGAAAAAAAGCTGAAGAAGAGTACAAGCTTTTACTCAATAAAGCAAAGGAAAAAGATAAAGAAATAGCAGGAGTAAGAGCGGCCGCTAAGATACAAACAGAATACATGGCGAAGGCGGAGGAGAATGAAAAATTTTTAAATAAGCTTAAGGACTCAGCTAAAGGCATGACTTCCATATATGCAGGAATCGCTGATGAAAGCACGCAGCTAGAGGCTCAATTAAGATTATTTGCTGACTACCAAACCTTGGTAGCTAAAAATGCACGAGCCACCGCTCAAACTGATTTAGCCAAAGCCTCTGTAGGCATGGGCTTCTCAGAAGACGTGGTTGCAAAGGCTTCTCAAGTCGCGGAGCAAATAGCTCAATCATTTGTGCTAAGGACAAGCGCTAAGAATAAAGCTCGCCAAACTATTGATGATTTTGAGGATGACATTAGCGCTAAGATGGCAGACTACGGGACGAGCGAGATAAAAAGCCTCACCTCAAAGGGAGACTACGGTGGTTTACAAAAAGATTTTGATGACGCCATGATAAAACACGGCAACGATATGCAAAAGATAATCGCAGATACAGAAATATCTGAACAACTAAGAGGGCATTTGCAAGATATTATAGAGAAATGGGGAACAGAAAAGGAAGGGGAAGTTAGAAAACTCACCCGACAGGTAAACTTTGAATTGGTGGGACAGAATTTTGACAACATGACTAGGATGTTTGAAGAAGGCGGCGTCAAATTCGAAAAAGTTACGGCCCAGTATAATGGGCTGGTCGCGGGTATACTTGATGGTACAAGGAAACTCGATGACGCTGATAAGGATGGCAAAACGACAAGGCAAAGAATAATAGAATATAATAAAGCTGAAGTTGCAGATTCGACCACAAAACTTGAGAACGTTAATCAATTTTCTGCCAACGAATATAAAGCAAGCGCCTTTGCGTCCGCAGCGCAAAAGCAAACGAGTCAATTTATTGAATCCCCAGGAATAAGAACTGACGCAGAACTTGAAACGCACATTTCAGCAAGGACGAAAACCTTGGAACTTGCTTCTAAAGGCTATAGCAATGAGCTTCAAAACACAATCAAACTTTACGAAGCTGGCGTAATCCCCACGGCCCAGTACAGACAGGCCCTAGAAAAAGCAAATGAAGCGGCGATTGAAGCTGGCGAATACGGATTTAAAAACCTCGCAGAAACAGTTCGCGCGGGCTTTAGCTACAGCCAGCAAGACTACTTCAAAGACATCAATAGAATGGGCGCGGAATTCGCTCAGGACTTCCGCACGGGTACAGCCTCCGCATTCGGAGAAGCCATCAAGGGAACCAAGACTCTCAAGGAAGCTTTTGGTGATATGTTCAAAAACATGGCTGATAAGATGCTGGACAACGCACTTCAAATGGGTGTCAATTCGATTTTTGATGCGGTTCTTGGACGCGGCGGCAAAATGAAAAAGGGCGGCGAAGTTAAGGGTTACGCATCGGGAGGCGTAGTTAACGGAGGCTCTGGAACGAAAGACGACGTACCAGCTTACTTAACCAAGGGCGAGTACGTTATCAGAAAGTCCGCCGTAAACGCTTACGGACAACAGTTCTTCGACGCCCTCAATAGCTCTAACGTGGTCACAGCCGAGAAGGGTGGCGCTATCGCTAGACTCGCAAACATCAGAAGGCAAGAGCTTACTAAAGCTAGAGACTTAAGAACAGCGGGTATACAATCGTTTAACTACAAACAATTTGGCGAAAAAGATAAGGAAGATTGGTTGGGTAGAAAGACCGGCGAGAAGGAGCTCGAAACGCACAGAGGCTACAGAGTAAACCTTAACAACTCATTAACCCCGCAAAGAATTGAAGCAATCAAAACCATAGCTGAAAAATATCCAGAAGTCGGCAAGAATTTAGATAGAGATTTGTTCGACGAATCCTCCGTTGAAATTGGTGAGGGTTCTTACAAGGTGCATCTCAAAAACAAATATGTAATGGATAACCTTCAGCGTCCTGAGATGGGCAAGTTGATACAGGACTCCAAATTGTCAGCCTACGCCATGACCAACGAGAACAATCCTCAAAACAAATACAAATTTGAGAAAATGGACACCTTCTTCAATTACCAGAAGGAGAAGTTAGAGTTCCTTAAAACTCAAGACGAAGCGATGGAGAAGCATCAACGCGAGAAACAAGGGCGTAGATACGGCTTCCTGTTTGGGGCGGCTTCGATGCTCGTGTCAGGAGCTCTCACGGGTGGCAAGGGCGCATTTATTTCACCAACCCAAAAAGCTAAAGGAGGCTTAATCAACGCTCCGAGAAAATTCGCTATGGGCGGCATGAACAGTGATAATGTGCCAGCCCTGTTGATGGGCGGAGAATACGTTCTCAACAAGGATACAGTTGATGAATATGGCACAGAGTTCTTCGATAGGCTCAATACGGGTAAACTTGCCAAATTTGCCGCAGGAGGCCTTGTACGCAAACCTCACACGATTACGGCTATGCCAGGAAGCAAAGGGGCAAGCTCAAATGACGGCTCTGGAATCGGGGGTTCTACCACCACCACAAATAACATTAATATAGCGGTCAACGTTGACTCCAACGGAAATGTCACAGCTGACACCACAGACGCCTCGGGCGCTGGAGACCTCACAGAGCAGGAGAGCAAGGAGTTGGCGGCAAGAATTAAGACCTCAGTAATGGATGTAATTATCCAGCAGAAACGTCCGGGAGGAATGCTCTACGACACCAAGTAATGAGACTTGGTGTTATTCAAAAGCTGCTCCTCGGTTAAGAAGCAGTTTTGCGGTACGCCGCACATAGCTATACATTTATTTTTTGTTTTTTTATCTTTTATGGTTACGCTAGGAACGAAGTTGTAACCGCATCCAGTCTCAGTAACCTCTATCCTTGACACTTTACCGTCTTTTATGAAGGCCATGGCTTCAGCTTGAAAGCCGTTGCTTGGCGAGTCAATGGTTACCTTTGGCGGCTTGGTGTATCCTTTGCCGCCATCTATCACAATGACTTCAAAAATATTACCAAAGGGATTATACTTAATTATATCCTCTTCAGTTTCCATTAAATGGAATTTAAAATTATCTGGTAAATCTCTCAAGAAGTTTTTCATTTTAACGATGTGCTTTTTAACTTGGTCGTTATCTTCCTCTAGAGACTTCATGAATGGAACATCTAGTCCTGTCAAGATAGAGTCTCTCTTTTTGCGTATCTCTTCAACCCTTTTATCGATGAGTAAATTACGGAAATTTAATTTCATCTTTTTATTTTCCGTGAGCTCACAGTATTTACCGTATGTGTCCGCTGGCGTTTTATCTTCGGTGATGTAAAAGTATTTAACTATATCTTCTTTATTGACGTTGGGCCTCATCTTCTCGAATTTAGATAAGGCTGATTGCTCGTCGGTATCTAAAGCGAATGAAAAAACATCTTTAGATTGGTCTTTGTAAAATATGATTAAGTTATTGTTCATGTGCAGGGCGAGTTATGTGTTAAGTCTTTGCGGTCTTGAGTGGACGCCATCACAAAAAATATAGCTTCTTTTAAGTATGAGCCATCTATCATGTGTCCTATATGTATGTCAAAATAATCATTAGTCTTTGCTAACCCTCCCCACCCCTGCACGAAGCCAGCGGGGTGATAATTATAGAAAGCATCACTTCCCCCAATGTAAGCGTCCTCTCCGTTTGGCGTAACCGCCTCCAAGGCTTGCAGTGCTCCTGCGTCAACTTGAGATTCATAAGCGAACGTAGTCGAATCAAAATTCGGCAACCTTCCTATTCCATCTAGTATCTCTTGGTCAAAATAAGGCTTATGATTCACGTTCATTCCCACTACCCAATAACCTCCAGCGGCATTTTCTATTTGAAATCCTTTACCGTCTTTAAAATGTATCCTGAATCTTTTAAAGCTCTTCGCAAACCTTTCTCCGTTGTATGGGTGGTTTGGTGTGGAGTTTTCATAAAATTCTGGATTGCTGGGAGAATCCTCAAAGTAACCTCCTATTAATTTGGTTTCGTTCGTGTATGTATTTGGGTAATCATATCCAGCCCCGCTATGAGCTAGGGGCGTTGGTAAATAATACAAACAGCTTGCGCTAAAAAAGTCTTGGTAAAGAGCGGTGCCTACATTTCTATTTAAATAAATCAATGGATTAACTGCACTGTTTATAGATTCATATTGTATTAATGGGACCCTTCTTCCACAGTAGAAAGGTAAGTACCCTTTGAAGGTTTGGTTTTCAGCCTCATGCGTTCTGTCTTCTACGCAATCAACGTTTCTTCCATACCAGTTTCCTTCTAGGTCAATTTTAATCCACGCTTTCCAACCCTCTCCGATTAGGTCCATAACCTCTGGGGTTACTTTAGAAAACTTCTTGGGGTCGGACATTCTTGCTTCCAGTTTGTTAGCCTCAACGTAAGAGGTTATCGCGTTATCCGTAGCGTACGTTAAAACGTCTGCATCAAAATCATCACAGTAAGCTATCGCTACATAAGCCTCTTCCATGTCGTCCGTTTTGAACGCGGGGTCCATTTCGAACACTGGGTCATCGCTGGTAATAGGAGAAATCTTAATGGGATGGAACGCGTAGGACGCATCGTTTCTTTTCGTTATAAAGTCGCTCCAACCAAAGTCCTTCTTGGCGGCTATAATATATACCGCTTGGGCATCTGTTGGCCTACTAACATTGAAAACTTTAATGTTGCCATTAATATCGATGAACCCTTGAATTCCCGAAGCTCTACTGGGCGGCGGATTAGAAACATACAGTCTATCGTATCCATTGGTGTTTCCAGTGGAAGAATAGGAGTATGTAATATTTCCATTAGAATCCGTTGTGGAGCTGACCGCGTCCACCTCAAAAGTTAAGTCTCTGTATGCATCGTATAAGTCTATGCTGCCATTATTTTCGACCTTGGTCATATCCACTATATCTTCTAGCGGAAGCTCAAAGGTTGTGAAAGATAAATCCCAGTCTATGGGTCTATACGCTTGAACTGTTTTAAGTAGCGTGCCTCCTTGTGGATAACCTTTGTAAATTCTAATTCTAAAATCAAAGTCAAATGAAATATTAATGCCTTGAAGGCTAGGTATAGAAGTTTTCCAAACTATCTGCAAATCTGAACCGTTGAAAAAGTCTACCCTTTCTGAGCTGCCACTGATATTTTGCCCCGCTACTGGGTCACTTGTTCCAGAAGCGTTGGCTCCCGTATCATCCGAAAGCCTGAGAGAAGTGATTGTAACGTCTTTAATTGGGTCTACTGAACCTGGGTTTGCGTTCACAGCAGCGAAACCATTGGACTCACCGCCCGTTGTGGAATATTGATTTAAGGAGTTTACTGAATATACTCTAAAGTAATAATCATCCTCTGAAGCTGGTACGTATTTACCAAGCAAAAGAGACCTAGAATAAATCTTGTCTACCAAGAACTCTTCGCTTGGGACAGCGCTTCCTGTGAAGTCGCTTCCTTTTTTGACGAATACCGCGTAGTAAGATAAACCATCGGTGTTGGTGTTCGCGTGCACGAGGTAATTGATTGCCCTAGTGTGTTCTGTAATCCGTTCTTGGGGATTGGTTATCTCAAGTCTGCTCGGCCCCAAGGGAATGTCGAATGTAATTTGATTTTCGTAGGTCAGGGCGCTGTCGATTTCTTGATACTTTTCTTCTCTATATTCTACGGCTGCTATTTCAAATTTGTTAAGCTCTTTTTCAGATATGTTGATTGCCCTGTATCTGATGTCTTGGTTTACTTTTTCTTGAGTAATAGAGGCGTCGTCGTCAACTCCGCTACCCAAAATACTCCAAGACATTTTGTCTATTACTGAGCCTAAATTAAGTTCTGTTCCATCCGTGTTAACACAGTTTGTGCAATTTACGGTAACTAAAGACTTGCCTGTAGTTCCGCTATCATAATCTATAGAGGCATTAGTTATGGTAAACTTTTGAACGTGATGATTTCTTACGTATTGCTCTTGAGAGGTGTTGTCTATATTCGTTTGAGATGGGTCAAAAAAGAAAGATGGAGCAGATATAGTGAGCTGATAATCTCTTCCGGTGGCAAGAGCTTCTAGCTTGCTGTCTAAAAGAATGGTAAATTGACTGTTGTTGACGCGCGTGAACTGCTCAACTCTGCCGCCGCGCCTTTTCAATAATCTATTAGAATCTGAAACTGTGAATACGTCTCCCGGTCTGACCAGCGCTCCCTCTGTTCCAGCAGTGAAGGTCACGGTTTCTGTCTCTAATCTTTCTGTGGCTAATATCCACCTGCCGAGTCTGATTGCTTGACCTCTACTGGTGCAGCCGAACGCTGAGATTTCTTTCTCTTTAATTCCGTGCCTTCTGATTCCTTCTACGTCGTCTACATACTCTACTGCGGGCTTGTAAAAATTTTCTTTGTCGTTGTATCTAACTATCGCTACAGTATGTCTAACCTTGGCGCTTGTGGTTGTGTAGTTAAAGTCGCCATTTTCTACGTTTGCGTTTGTAAATTGAAATACAGAGTCTTTTAGCGCGTCTTGAACTGCATATACTGTTCCCGAGCTATAGTAAACTATGGCTCTGAAAACACTGGCCATATCATTCAGAACTTGAAACGCATCTTCGCGGCTCTGTATTAAAATGTTGCAGGTAAATCTGGGCTCTAGGCCCCCAGCTCCATCTGACACCAACGTATCACAATATTGAGCTATTTTATAAAGCGTCCATTTATCAAATGAAGCTTCAGTTATATATTTACCTAAACCATACCTTTTATTCGTTATTAGGTCATGAAAACACCAAGCGGGGTTATCTGTCCACTCTTTAGTCGTCTTCCATGTCCCGTTCCAAGGCCCGTCATAACTCTTCTTTATGGGGTCGTAGTTGCTTGGAATTCTTACTTTAAGTAGTCTTGCGTCGTACGCCCTGTCTGGTACTTGGCTAAAGAACTCTGCTGAAAAATCGCTTTTGATTATATAGCTATTTGGGGCGGTTAAAGGGTACTCGATTTCCTCCGTGATAGAATCTAACAGGGTGGCATTTTTAACGTCGGGCGTCTTGGGTTCTTCAGTGTCCCTAATTACTTGAACTTCCCAGCCCAGAAAGTCCCCGTACCCCAGTGTCTCATCGTCGGCTTGATTTCTTGCTTTGGTTAGGTCCAAGGAAAGCTCAACGTCTTTTACGTATGGGCTTGTAAAATTACCTTGAACCGTTACTCTCTCACCTAACGTAAAATCGGTAGACTTAGAGGAATAAAGGGGTCTAGTAAAAAATGATACTGTAACAGAAGAGTCCAGTAACTCTCCATAGTTTTCATTTGGCTCTTTGCGTGTGCCCTTGTATCTATCTACTTTTCCAAGAGCTCCGACTTTTAAAGCTATGGCTATTTTGGAGCAGTATTTGTTATATACTTTATAATACCTATAGTGAGAAGTTGTGTTTTCTTCCGACCCCTTGATTGGCTCGCCAATTGATTTGACTCTTTTGTTTACGAAGCCGGAGGCGTTAAAGGTGCTTTGGTTTGTGGTTACATTTATATCTGTGTAGTTAAAGTTTCCGTTGTCTTTATCTAGCACGGGAACTTCATTCCAGTATATAGAGCAGAGCTTGCCTTTCTCTGGGTCTGCGTTTAAATCTTTTGTTGTATAACTACTGTAGCCTACAGAGCCTTCCGTTCCTGAGAACTCGTACTCTTGATGAACCAAGCCTTCGATTCCATCTTCGGAAATTAAATCTACAACTTCAGCCTTAGTTTTAGAGATGTAACGCTCGTTTTCAACATCACCTAAATAAACACCTTTGATTGCTTCTGTCTTTTTTGCGGCCATATTTAAAATTCCTTAAGGATACCAAGTCTCCGTGCCGTCCGAGTGTCGAACATAAATTTTCTTGTCTTCGCTAAATTGGGAGAACCCTATTGCTAAAGAGCCCACTAGCATTCTACCATAACCAAGAGGTACTGGGCCACCCGGATTGTAGGTGTTTATTGGGCCATTGAATAAATAAGATTCTTTTTTGTTTACTTGTTGTATTTCTCTAAAGTCTTCAAACTCTGGGGGTTCGGCAAGTAGATTAGCCATTCCGCTTAGTACGGCAAACAAGCCTAACTGCGTCAGCATTGGACTCTTCATGGCAAATCCCGCGCCTAGCATAAGTGCGCCACCCACCACCATCATAATATCTTTGCTGTCGCCGTCTCCTCCGCCTCCCGCGCCTTCTAGAACGGGAACTATGTCAACAGTTTCCATTTTGTTTTTAATGCAAAGCTCTGACGTTAGCGCCTCTTCGGGGGAGTTAACGGGTTTAGATAAACAGTTTTTACCATCAACTAAAACTTTGTATTTAACATTTTGCTTTTCGTTTTCAATTATAGCAAAAGATAATTTCCTGTCAGACATGATGTCTACGGCATGCATAGCTTCTGCAATGCTTTCCACCTCAAGCTCCCATTGACTTTGGTCAAGCTTGTCGGCTAGATTGCCATGAAATGTTACTTTAGTTAAGTTCATTGTGCCTTATGATTTTGTTGGTTAATTTTTTGTGTCTTTCTGAGTATTCCTCTATTCTAGAGAAGCTCTTTTGCGGCTGGTGAAGCATCAAACCATGACCTAAATATATGGCTATATGAGACGAAGGGCCATTTTTTCTGCTTTTAAAAAGTATGCAGTCGTATTTCTGTAATTGCGAAACCTCCTCGAAACCCTCCACCTTAAAGTATTTATCAAAGAGCTCGCTTAGATACGTTTTCCAATCTCGGTCTCTTTTATAATTATTCAAATTTATATTTAGCTCGGCTTTGTAAAAGTCTCTCATTAAGCCAAAACAATCCGTCTTTCCTATGTCGAAGTTTCTTCCGACGTATTCATTGAACGAGGAAAGAGACGGGTCAAACTGGCTAAAAGAGTTGTCTTTTAAAGAGTATAACACATATATAAGATTATGATTGATGCTATTAAATTTATCGTATTCAGAAAAAGTTGCGTCAGTCGAAGGGTGAGAGTGATATATAGCGGTTATCCTACCTGAACGTGCGGCTTGCAAATAGTCTTCGGCTGAGATGCTAAATCTTTGACTTTTATTTTGGGATGAGTTATTAGCTTTACGGGCCGTGGAGTCGTTTAGTATAAATCCGCAGCATTCTTCTGGGGCTTCGTTTTTTGCGTGAAGCTTAATAAAAGATTTTATGTCTTGAGATAGGGTCACGAAGTACCCCCTCTTCTAGAAGTTGGGAACGCGCCTATGGGCAGGGGCTCAGTAGTTGCTTGTTGGGCTGTAAGCTCTGGATTTTCTCTCCATCGCAATGCGCAGCCCTTGAGTTCTTTAGAGCATTCGTCTGCAACCCAAAAAGTCTCATGGGGCGGTGGCTTGCCTAGGTTGTTCACGCCATTGACCTGACCTCTGGAAACATAATAGTAATTTACGCCCTTTAGGTTGACTCTAACGTATTGCCCCACGCTATAGGTTTTGCTTTGGTCCCATAACTCACCCGGCACATACCCAGACGATGAAGTGTGTTTCAAAGAGGTCCCTATAATTTTGCTTATCTTTTCATTTTTGAACGTAGCCAAGGGAGGTGCGGTTCCGTCTGCTGTGACTTTGCAATTTCCATCTTCGTTATAGTGTATATCTGTAACCCCTGTTTGCTTTACTGTATTGTATTCGTAGCAACACCCTTCCCCTCTGTAAGTCCAAACGCAGTTGTGTTCTGTGACGACTCTTGCTGGCAACTTTAAGCCTTGTAAGTCGAACGGGCTAGCCAATTCAAATTCAACTGTGTTTTTGTTTTCTCCAGACTTTCTATCTATAAAGTAAACGTCTTGAGGGAAGTAAGCATTTGGGTCTGGGTCGAAACCTTCTGGGGGCTGAAGGATATTTGATTTGAGCTTTTGCTGACCCTCTACTGGGCCTGTGACTACTCCATAATTATCGTAGAAGTTTAAACCGTCAATATACTTTGCGAAGGTCCTTGTGCGGGTTACTTTAGCTCCTACTAAGCTATCTAAATCTCTGATAGCGTATTTAATGTACTTGATTCTATGTTGGGTTTCTTCATCTAACCCCTTAGGGTTGATGGTTAGCGTGAGCTTAGGCGTTGGAGGAGAGCCCTTAGCTGAGGTTTCAAACCCGTCGGCCTTAATCGGAGCTGGGAAATAATCGCTGCCATTCCAAATTATGCTGTTTTGTATTAGTTTTAAGTTATTGTGGAACCTGAGCTGGCTTCTAATTGGCTCACCGATGTCAGAGTATACATGTCTTTCCCCTCTAGCGATTAAGTCGCTGACATCAATTTCAAAAAGCGTTACGATAGCCGAAGGCTCCAGAGACATTGCGCTCTCTGCGACCTTCTTAGTTGATACCTTTGATGTGTTTGGATTCATATTAGCTAACTACTTCTTCGAACGAGGCTTTCAAGCTGAAGTTATTATGAAAATTCATGTTGATATCCCAACTTCTACATACAAATTTTTTCATTGAACCATAAGGGGAGGGCGGGGTGAAAGCGAATGCGTCTTTAGCTCCTCTGGTATGTAGGAAGTGGGCCATAGCTGTAACCTCTTTTTCGTCTCTATTGTCAAAAGTCACGTCTACTTTTAACAAGTCTGCGCTGATGTTTTGTGGGGCTCTTTGTTCGTATCCGTCACCAAATTGAATAACTTCTACTTTAGGTTCTGACGAGACGCTTGTCCCGTAATCTGGCACCCAGAAAAAATGGGGGATTACGGCGTTGTTGTAGGTGGTGTAACCGCCCCATACTGTTTGGGCTGAGTTGCCAGGCGTGGGGGCATATGTGCTATCTGGTCCTGTATAGTAAAAATAACGACCACTATCTTGTTCTGCGTTCCCACAGGGCCCACAGAGTACTATGTCATTTTTTACGTAGCTGCTTGAACCTGCTACGAAATTGTCTATTTCATATATAGATGCCATATTCCTTTTTCCTCACTTTATTTTACACGTATACAGCTAGAAAATAAAATATTCTTGCGGATTATCAGTGTAAATAGTAAAATAAGGAACAAGGTTTAAGGATGGCATTATACTACAATTATAACAACATCTATTTTAAAATTAACGGAAAGGCTATTTTAGTCGATTCTGCTAGTTTTAGCGTAAACCCTGAGCTTTCTGAAACCAAACAGGCCGATAGGGTTGGAGCATTTGATAGGCCCGCTTCAGCAGGGGTTAAAAGCTCTCTTAGTATATCCTACTATCTAACTGGAGCAGACCCTTTAAAGCCCTTCTTGGAGGCTAAGGCTCCTATTCCATTTGAGGTGGCTGGGCTGACCCTACAGAAAGGATACCTGACCTCATACTCATTTAACGCCGACCCTTTTGGGCCAGTAAGGATAAACGCTGACATAGACTTCTTTGAGGATTTTGGAGGTACGTTTTCTCCCGCTACGTTACCTGACCAAGACAATAAGTACCTTCAATTTTCTGATATGCAGCTTGCCCTCCAAGGTATAGATGCTGACTCGAAGATTCAAAGTTTAAATTATAACTTGTCTCAAAATGTGGAGCCCGTTTATAAACATGGTGATTTAATACCGTCAGACATACGGTTTGGAAAAAGGCTCTCTAGCGTCGATATAGACACGTATAACTTTCAAGAGGCTTTGGCGTATACTGGCAAATCTGTGACGATAGATTTTAATATAGGAGGAGAAACCTATAAGGTCGCTGGAACATTAACATCTAAAGACGTAAGCATAAGTCATGGTCAAAAAATAAGGGCCGCTTTAAGTGTTGAGTCTAGCTCTTATGGGGGAGCGCCCACCATAACAAACGACGCGCCAAGCGGTCAGTCTTTAAGCGTAGGACAAACCTTCACTATTACAGGAACAAACTTAGGCTCTACAACCGCAGTTTATTTCAATAATAACGTTAGAGTAAATGAATTTATATCCATATCAGATACAGAAATTAAAGTAAAAATTCCAAGGTTCGCTAGGAGCGGGCCTTATAAAGTAATAACCGCTGGAGGAGAAATCATTAGGCCAGCCATATCAATCGACTCAATCTTTGTACCGTAATGTCAGTAATCAGTGGAAATATAGGGCAGACAGTACCGTTTAACGTAACGCAAGCGGGCGCGATTACTGGCGTCTATTTTGGTAGCGGGCTTTCTCAAAACGCAAAAGCTCAATCAAATAACACCACGATTTTAGCAAAGGTTCCAGAGGATGCTAATTGGGATTATGTCACTTTTAAAAAGACCCCCGAAACACGGACTCATAATGTAGACGCTACGGGGTATAAGCAAACTGGGGCATTTTCGAATCTTAACGCAGAGGTCGTAGCTAGCGGCTTCAGTAACTCATGTACATCTGGAGCCGCCTCTTACTCAAACGCTCTTTCTGCTGTCACTATTTGTAACTTGAACGCTACTGGCTCTACCCAAGCCTTAGCCTCTGGAAGATTGTATAACGCATACGCAAGCGGTTTGTGTGGAGACGACGGCTCTTATACCAACAGTGGTTATACTTCCGCTTCAACTAGGGTTTCTAATTACGCTGCGTTTGAGGATGCTTCTGGAGATTGGTTGGCTATAGGCGCGATAGAAGACACGGGCAACTTTATAAACCAGAAGGCGTCTGTGGCTGTAACCTGCTTAACGCCTAGGTCCGAGGCCACTAATTATAAATTTGTACCTATTCCTTTAATTACGTCTTTTTCACCAGCGGAAGGTGAGCAGGGCGACCCTCTGAATATTTACGGTTACGCTCTACATGACGTTTCTAACGTTTCTATTAACGACTCTGGGGTAACTTTCCAAAGAGTCAGTAATACGCGCTTGTCTGGCTCTGTTCCTGCTGGCGTTTTTAATCATAAAGTTAAAGTCCTTGGCCCGTCTGGAGTAACGTCTGAGTCTGTAGAGAACTATAAAAGCCTGTCCAACGCTGCTCCTAGCGCTGCGAGTTTAAGTCTTTCTATTTTACCCAATCAGTTTTTAGTGCGTAAAAAGGGCTCAACTGAGTCTATGTCTGTTATAGGCTCTAATATAACTGGGCTTTCTAGCGCGACTTTAACAGACCAGAAGGGGACTTCTGTCAATCTCTTATCCGACCCCAGCTTTAGCCACACCAATACAACCCTTAATGTTCCAGCCAGTGGCCTGAATCAAGGGCTGTATGATTTATCAATTCAAGGAACGCACGGTTCCGCTAGCGCTAATGATATAATATCTATAATCGATTCCCCAGTTATAAACCAATCTAACGTTCCCATCTCTAGCTCGGTTCTGATTAACGAGCCTACTACTTACGACACGCAAGGCGCTTTAGAGGTAGCTAAATATAACTCTCAGTATTCATTTACTACAGCTAAAAAACCTGACAAGATTTGCTTGTCTATGAGGAATAGCGGGATAACCAGCGGCTCCACTACGTTTAAGTTGGGCTATGAATATGACAGTTCATTTAATAGCACGGATTATTACTACATAAAATCAACGGGTCAGACCATCGTTAAGAGCGCAAAGTTAGCCGCCAACATGTTTAACAGTGGTATATATACTACAGATGAGTACGGAGACTCTTACGACGCCTTCTCTTATGCTTTACAACCCTGTTTATGCAACATAACTAATTCTGGCAACACCTACATATCGAACGCTTCTTCTTTTTACAGAAGCGGCATGATGACGGGTCTTATAACTGGCCAGACAGGAAATCATCCGTCTATAGTTCCTATTAAAAATTTGTGCATAAGCGACTTCAACGCTTACGCAAACGAAAGGCCATATCTATCATGCGCTCAAAGCGGATTCTTATACAGTACTGAGATACTTAACTCTTCCAGCTTCCCAACTATATACTTAAGCGGGACAGGGTATAGCAATGCCGCCAGCTCCGGAAGCGTTATTCAACAATTAAATTCGCATCCAGGTTATATTATAACCAATTGGAATCATGATTACGTTAGCGCCAGAGAGGCGAGCGTATACAAGAGCGGCATAAATTACCCTTATCCAACCGCTTCGTTTTCAGACTATACTTTACCCGCTTGGGAAAACATAAAGTTATCTGGAATGAACGATTTGTATCCTAACGGATATCCGGGAGGAGATAATTTGACCACTAGTTACGCGCACACGAATTCTAGCAATTATCAATTTAATAATAAGATTAGCGGTGTGGCTGGCACTGAGGCTCAAGCCAAACTGCAAATTGAATCTCAAAAAGACATTAGCTATTCTCAATGTTTAACTGGAAATTATGTACTTTCCTCCACTACTATAAACACAACCCTGAACTTAACTGGAATAACATACGGATACTGTTAAAATGCCAGAACCACACGTTACATATTATATAAAAGTTGCCGACAACGGCGACGGCGTTTCGCAGAATGAGTTTTTTATAAGCGGCTCGGGCGATACCTCGTGGAGTAATGACTTTAATCGTTATTTAGAATACCATAACGATTGTGGTTTTGGGGTCACGGGGATGAAGATATATAAATTTGACCAATCCGACCCTTCGAATGCTAATCATCCGTTCTATTTATCCATCTATCAAGACGGTACGCATGGTGGAGGGAACGCGGCTGACGTATTAGGCTCTCAAGATGGGGTATACCACTGTGGGGTTCCAGGAAATTCTGGAGCATCTACGAAAGTTAACATGCCAAGGATGTGGCAAAGCAGCAATTTTTACAGCGACATCTACCCTTTCTGCCCAAACCATTCCGCTATGGGAGGAACGTCTTATTTTACAACGAATAACATCTCTGGTGATGAATGTGTTTCTGGAGACTACCCTTGCAGCGGAGAATGCACTTTAGAATCATATTTAACTGGAATTTTGACGGGCTTGATACACTCTACTAATGTATCTCTTTCTGGGGAATATTCTGATTATAATATAAGTTCATATTCTATATCCACGGGTGTTCAAGCTGGACCGTACGAAGGGTGCGCTATATTTGCCACGGGTGCAACTGAGGCGGAGGCAAACTCCAGAAGAACCACGTACGCTAATGAATTTTATTACAGCGGCAAATGTTACGACGATAGACTGGGTGAAAACGCATTAATTAGTCAAACCAATACATCTAATGCGCCTATAAGCTTTAATACTCCCACTGCATTTTCTGGAGCAAACGGAACTTGGTTTTCGAGCGTGACAGGATTTTTCTCAAGTAGGTATTACGTTAATTACAACCCAGTCGTTAGCGGGCAGAAAACTGTTGGTACGGTTGATGTTGATTGTCCAAGTACGACTTTTGATGTAACCCTAGAAAGAGATAGACAAATGTGGTCAAGCACAGGAACCGCAGCGAAAGGCGATGACGTAGTAAGGAAATTAAATGTGACTCTCAACACATCATGTAGCGGCTACGAAACCAACTTGACTGCTGGGTGTGAGAAGGTGAGAGCTGGAGTTCAACAATACTGCAACAAAACCATTTCAAACAGCGGAACGGCATGCTGGGAAGACGACTTCGAAGAGGGCGAGTATAAAATTAAATATATAAGTGGAGCATATCAAACTAACAATAATAACTTCATGATTGGCACGGGCCATTTAGATGTAAGTGAAATAATATAATGAAGGTCATAAAACAATTTGAACAGTTAACTGTAAGTGGTGAAAATATTTACCATAATGCGGACACTAAGTTTTATTGGAATTCTATATCTGAGGCTAACCAAGCTGAAATCGTACCAAACTCTTTTGAAAATGAATCCAAGGTTAAACTTCATGTTCCTTGCTGTTTGCCAGACCACAATAAAATTGTAGTATGTAACTCCGTTGGTTGCTATACGGGAGCTCAAACTTACAGATACGTTGGTGCTCCAGTTATATCTGAATTTTCTCCGACATCGCAGGAGTGGGGAGACGAAGTAACGGTTAAAGGTAACTATTTTGAAGATGTAACGGGGGTATTTGTTGGTGAAACTCGAGTAGCAAATCACAATTGGCCTTCAAAAAGAAAGCTGGTTTTTGAAGTGCCTCACGGAATAGAAGAGGGCTTAATTACTATTTATACTAAAGTTGAATCTGCTACGTCAGTAAGTAAATTAACAGGTGTGCGCCCCCCGATAAACGGCACGTTAATTAATTCTCCTAGTTATTATAACTCGTCTGGCTTAATAGACGGTGAGTCTTTAGATTTAATAAACAGGGTTAGCCTTCAAGGTATTAATAATAAATCTGTACTGGTTGAAGGAAACAACCTATCCCAGATAAATACCACCGGATTGTACTTTAACGTGCCCCAAGGCGTAAAAAAGGATAGCTCTATCGCAATTCAAAACGTAACAGGCAGCTTTGTTGGGGGAGAATATCAGTCTTCAGTTAAAGAGGAGCTCAGCTTGGGTGTTAGGTTGAATCTTAAATCTCCATATATAGATAGCTTTGATAGTAATAAAGGAGCTTATCAGCAGAATATAAGATTGAGCGGAACGAATTTAGAACAAAGTAAAATTCTATTTAAAGGATACGACGACAGTTATATAGAAGGCTCATTCGTTAACTCTGGTGAATTTCATAAAACAGTTAGCGTTCCAAAAAATATTAAAACCGCAGCGGTTATGGCTAGCGGCATAGGCGGGGGGTATACAGGGAAACACTTGAGTTCTCAAAACTTTTTTCCGATACCAACCATTGTTCATATGCCAGCCAATTGGGTTGTTGGTGAAACAGTATCTATTAAAGCCTATAACGCTTCTGAGATAGTCAAGACCGTTGGTGTGTCTGGAAAAAATTTAAGATACGGTTATCGAGGTAAATTCTTCGTGTCAAATCCAGAGTCTACCGTTGAAGGGCCAGACTACTTTGGTTATGTTACGGTAGATAACTCTGAACTATCTCAAAACGTTCACGGCTTCACTAGGGTAACGGCTGTAGCTAATTCGGTGATGATTGGCGAAGGTAGAGCCTTCCTGCTTGCTTCCGCTGATTCTCCTGAGCGCCCTGTTATGGGGAATTTAGATTCGGATTTAAATAATTCTTATACCTATAAAAATTTAGATACATTAATGTATTCAACGCCAGTTAATATAAGCGGCAAAACGCCTAGCGTACTAGGCGTGAGCAAGCCTACTAGCGCGATTTCTGGGCAGGTAAACGTTTCAGGGAGATACTTCTTACCCTTAACGGGGGTAGAGCTCTACAACAGCACAGAGTCTAGAGTTATTCCGAGGAGCTCCTTGTCGGCAATAGGAGCCTATAAAATTGGAGTTATCCCTTCTGGAAACGCAAACACTTATGAATCCCCCAGCTATATATCTATCAAAATTGAAGATTTCAATTTCACTGGAAAAGTTGGACAATTTAGAATATTAAAACCTTAAAGCTATGTCTAATCAAATCACATTTATTAAGAAACCTATAATCACCAGCTTCGGGCCGACTGTTGGATTTACGGGCAACTCTTTTATAATCTATGGGGAAAATTTAGAGGATACGGAGCGTGTATATTTTATTGACGCCTTTGAGCAGAAAAAAGAAGTGGGCTTTAATAAGTCAACTACCGCTCAAGGTACGCCCATACTTACAGGAACTATACCTGTGCTCGACGGAACTCTAGGTAAATATATCGTAAGAGCTGAAAACTCCTTGGGCTTCGATGACTTTTGCTGCTTCGAGCATTATGTTTCGACTCAAACTTTGATAAGACATATATCTGGAGATGACACAAAGCAAACGAACGATAGGCTATCTATAAACTCTGAGATAAGTGCGTCGCCAACTAACGCGCAAGGCTTTGAAGTTTTAAATTTAAGCTATAATCCCGTTGGTCCAACCAACAAACTCTTAATCCAAGCCGAGTTGAGCTTGCAATCTAACTATTGGGGCTCTGCCGTGGTTGCTTTATTTAAAGACTCTGAAACAACCCCAAAAAAGGTATGGAATTATTCGCTATTGGGTTTGAACTTCGGACAGATTGCGAAAATCGGCTACGTCGCTGAAGCCGAATCAACGAGCGCTCAGATATGGAAAGTGAGAGTTGGTAGAGCGGCGGGAACCTTTCCTATTATTTATGTCAATAGAGATTCGAGCACTAACCTACCTTACGGCGGGGCCGCTAGCTCTTGGATGTCTATAACAGAAATAGATGCTTGATAATTATGAATATTTTAAAAATACTTGAGACTTTTTATAGAGACTATTCTTGGAATTTAGTTAATGATGATTATGAATCACTAAGCTGGGACGAGAACAACCCCATACCAAAGCCAACGCTAGAAGAACTGCAAGATAAATGGGATAATGATAGAGCCCCAATTGAGAACAATCAAGTTAATGAAGAACGCCAAGTGAAAATACTCACGGAATGGCCTATGGAGAAACAATTTGAAGCTATCACTGAGTTCCATATGGACAGACCTGAGAAATTAAATCAATTATTGGAGTTCATAAATCGAACCAAGGCTGACACGCCTAAGACTTCTTAGCGGTTTGTATTCTGTCTATAAGTTCGAATATTTTAATATTAGGAATATCTTTAACCGTCTCAAACTTGTCCGCTTTATCGTAGCCTTCTTGCACCAATTTTGCTTTCATTTTCTCGAAAGTAATTCCTCTCTGCTTCATAAGGGCTGAGAGGTGCTCCTTAGGGTCGAAGCTGACATTTTGATTGGCGTTGGACTGAGCCTGTTTGGAGCCGCCTCCTGCGCCAAGCTCATCTTGACCCACGATATTGATTCTCAAAAAGTTTCTAACACATCTAACGAAAGACCTATTTTCAGCTATGGCAGCTAAGTAATCCGAGGCAAAACTGTGAGTGTTGCTCGGAGAAGCGTCAGCGATGGCGGAAAATACAACCTCTCTACCTTCTGTTTCAAAGTTTGGTATCCACTTAATCTTACATGTCGCAACGACATAGTCTGCGCTAGGAGTTTTTACATCATACTCTACCGAAGCGTAACCCCTAATTTGAGCAAGCTCTTTGATGCCGCCTAGAAGGATTAGCAAGTCTTTATCTTCTAGTTGAGAAGTGTCTGTTTCTTGTGTGCGCTGTCTATTTGAGACTAGGTGCTCCGCCTTAACCATCTTTCTCCAATTAACGAATCCCTTGTCGTCGAAAACGTAATCAACTTTCGGTTGCGATATAAGCCCATTCTCATCTCTCTCGATTGACGTAACAGACACTTCGACTTCTGAAAAACCCACTGTTTTTTTCTTTGGCATATATTAAATATACCACGAACTTGAGCTTTAGTCAAGCTGTTTAGCTATGTAAACGTACTCTAAGTCTTGCCAGAACTCTGGCTCATCTATAACGGGGGAAAATCCTTGGTCTGAAAAGTCTTTTAAAGGCTCATCTCTCTTCAGGGCGGAAACACTTGCGTAAGCTTTTTTGTTTTTTATAATTTTCCTATTAGTCTTATAAACTAGAGTGCCTATGCTGTTTTCCAAAATCCTCAGTCTTTCTTTTGGGTTTGTGTCTCTTTTGAAGATAAAGTTGTAATCTAAATATTTGAATTTTAAATCCCTGAGCTCTTGACCATCCATGTCTGTAATAAGGATATACTCTAAACCTGTATTATGTAGGTACTTAACAAATTCTATATCGTTATCTTTATCTAGTACGTATACAATCTCTTTAACTTTAGCCTTGTGCTCTTCGATAATTTCTGTGTCGAGTGCTTTATCTGTAAAAATTGAAACGATTTTCATTTTATTGAGTATGTCGTAAAGGATATCCTCATTAAAGTTCAAGTCCATTCTAACTACTATATGGGGTAGGCTTGGTTCCAAGTCGGAAGCTAAACCTTCAGGCACGACATGAACGTTAAAATTTGCGTAAGATTGGCCAATATGCAGCGTCTCATGTTCTATTTTATACTCTAACCCTAACAGCCCCAAGGCAGCGTTAGCTACGGACTCTGGCTTAATTTCGTTAATAGTTTTTGGCGGCTCATCTTCAAACTGAAAAGAAGGCTTTCTTTCGGTTCTGTCGGGTTCGATTATAGCGCAATCCTCCGGTTTTGACCAGTAAGGTTTACAGTTTTCAGCCCAATTGGTTGAGTATAAAGCTACAATTTTTTTATCGAAAGCGGACGCTACGTGAACCCCGAAGCTGTCCACTCCTAAATGCAGTATGGAGTTTCTAATTAAAAAGGACGCTTGAGCAATAGTCGTCGTGCCTTGCGCCCATATACAACTAGCAATAGGAGAGTCGTCTTTTTTGCCGATTTGGACTATCTTGATTCCGTTCTCTTCAAGCTTTGGGGTTATATAACTTATAACTTCATTCCAGTAGTCGTACTGCTTCCCAGAGTAATTACTGAAAGGCTGTATCGTTATATACTTCTCTTCCCCTAGCGGGTAGAACATAGTGTGTATGTAGGGTTTATCAATTTTTAAACCGCAGTTCAAAGCGTATGTGTCTAGTAAGTGCATGATTTATAATTAAGCGTATTTATAATCTGAAAACGCTATTTTATCTTTACCATTGTGAGGATAAGTCATCTGTCTCTGTGTCGCCGCGAAGGGCATGAATGCAATTTCAAAGAACCCTTTGTGGTTGCCTTTACCCTCTAGGAATAAAATATTTTCCATTTCTGGAAGGTATGGAATTACCTTATGAACGTATGGGTTACCATTCAACACCGAATGAAATTGGGGCTTTGTGGATACATATAAGTTATAATCTGGATACGTTTCATTTATCGACCTAAACAGACTGGTTGATAAAAATATATCCCCGATACTCTCTGGCATAACATATACTATCCTTTTGCCTTCGTCATCTTTTCCTAATAGTTTTTCTAAGTTATTTTTAATTAAGTTATCCCATTCGTTTTCGCTGTTCTCTTTAAGGGCTACTTGCCTAAAGTATTTTTCAACCTCTTCTCTTGAGGCTCCTTTCTTGATTTGCTCCATCCAATACAAAAACCCTTCATTATCGGGGTCTACGTCATACATTTTAAGTATGTTTTTATACAAAGCTAGAATCCAATCTTTATTGTTTTGTAGCTGGGGCACGAATGCGTGCGGGTCTCTTTCCGCTTTCTCTCCTACCTTGGAGAAATCAAAGTCTACTTTTGGAGCGTTGTCGATAAACTCTTCAATAAATCCTCCCACCGCCTCAACTGAAAAATTTTCCTTTACCCACTCTCTGCCTTTCTTTACCATTTTGGCTCTTCGCTTTGGGGGCATATTAAAAACAGCAGCTAATTGTTCAGCTATTGATTCTGGGCTCGTGGAAGCTTTGATGAATTGCGTACCAGGCTCTCTATACTCAGCCCAATCCAACGGAAGGGAGGCAGCTTCTTCTTCGCACATTTCCGCTCCACAGCTATAACTAGTAACCAAGGTTATAAGCCCAGCCAGTTTAGCTTCTTGAATCGGAATCTCTTGCCCACCGGAAGTAAACGGGTGGCAATAGACGTTCATTAAGTTGTATATTTCATTAAGCTCTTCTTCTGTTACTCCAACCATTACATTGGTCGTGTTAACGCTATTTTTAGATTTACAAAAAACACAGTTTAAAGCTTCTCCAACAAAGTTGTTTATTTTATATTTGTGGCAATCTTTGCAAACGTAGGTTGCTAGAATATCCTTTGGGTCTATGCCCTTCTCTGTGATGAGGTCAGGTATATTCCAACCCTCGTTAAAGTGGGTATGCAGAAGCAGTTTTGCTTTCGCGGCTTTGGGGTTGTTTTCTTTAAATATTTTGAACCCTTCAAGTAGGTTCGGTACGCTTTTCCTCAATTGATTTCTAAATACAAACCCAATGATAAAATCATCTTTTTCTATATTGTGGAACTCTCTTAATTCTCTACGTTTTTTATTGCCCAGCCTTTTAAAGACATTGGTATCCAATGCCCCATGAACAGTTTTAACATGCTCATGACCCATCTTGTGCATTTCTTTTGTGGCGAAGTTACTCCAAATCCAATAGTTCTTCGCCTTCTTAGCAACGTCCACCGCTACGGGTAAAATAGGCAAAGAGTCTAGGGTCGTCCAAAGTACGGAGTTAATCTTATCAAACCAAGGCTTCTTTGCTGCGAAGTCTACGCCCCAAATATCTTGGGCAGCTATATAAACATCTGGCTTTTCTTCTTTGATTACCTTGTCTAGATAATACTCTCCATAAGCCGCTGTCTTCGCTAGGTTTGGGTCTCTTTCTACATTCTCTCTTTCCGCGTCGTTGTCGGGGAGCGTACCTATAGATTTCCAAGGGGTTTTCTCTAGGAAGGGAGCTGTGTGAGGCGCACCACAACAGTAATGGACTAGTTCGTATTTACCTGTTTTGTATAGATAAGAAAGTATGGCTCTGGCGTTTCTGCCAAAGCCAGTCTTTGCTAGCGAATAATCGCTTTGAAATAAGACCTTCCTCTTCATCTACCAAGCTTCATCGTCTACTTGGGTTTGAGTTTGTTGGGGAGACCTGACTTGTTGCGCTTGCTTTTCAGCATACTTGGCTTCTTCAATATCAAAGTGCTTGTTGAGTAGAGACTCTAAATGCATCTTTAGAAGTTTAGCTTCATCAAAATAAAACCCAATTAAGAAAGATGCTTTTTGCGTTGTGTCTTCGTTGCCCTGCTTTGAGACGGAGTAAGAGAAGCCCTTCTGTTCGTCGTTCCACATGTACGGGCCGAATGTAAACTGCACCGTTTGCTGTGCGCTTCTGTGGTATCCTTTGTACTCCACGTTACGCTCCATAGCGTCTAGAATTCCAGCGATTTCTTTTGGGCTGAACTTAATGATGACATTTTTCGTTGGGTCTTTTTTATTCGCTTGAAACGAGCCCGTTTTTTTACCCGCATCCCAAGACGCTTGTTTGATGAGCGTTGAGAAGAACGAGCCATCTTTATTATTTAAATAAAACTGACAGGCAGAACCCGTCATCTTCGCGTTAGGTTTATAAAACTGAATCATCTACTAATATTACTCCCTTCTTTGGTTAAAGTCAAGATTTTAATTCTGATAACTTTGTGTATACTTTTTGGTCTTGCACGCCAATCATGTTGGCGAATACTGCATCACCATCGGTCTTGCGGCCCTTTACTATTACGATATTTTTCTTTTCTGGGAGGCCGCTATTCATGCTTTCGCACTTATCTATATTATCGTTGAATATGAGGGCCTGTATGGTGCCTGTTTCGTCCGAGACTTCGATTTTAAGGTACTTGTTACCCGCACGGGACTTCCCCTTCCAAACGTCCTCTACGCGCCCTATAAAGGCCGTATTGACGCGTTCTGGCAGTTCCATGATTTCTCTTATGCCCTGTAAGTCTTTACGCTTTTCAGAGAAGATATCTATAAGCGTTTTATTGTAAGTATAACCCAGAAGCATTTTCTCGTAGTACCAATTAGCGAAATTTTCAGCTTTAGAATTAAGCATATATATGTTTAAATATGGCTTGTACTTTTTCTTAATAGTCTCATACCTAGATTCTTTGATTACTACTTTGTTTTTTTCGTCTTTGAATCTTATGAGGAACTTTAAGATTTCCACCAAATCGAACTTCATCTTTTCACCCAAGTTAAGAACGTACTTTTTCTCTCTGGATGTCAGCAGGTTCCAGAGCTGCGCTTCCAAAACCACCTTACTTCTTCCCTGTTCGACCCCCTCCTGTAAGGCTCCAGCTTGAATCAACGCGGAAAGCACACCGATATTCAGCTTGGCTTCTTCTGCTGCTTTGAAGATTTCAAATTTGTTTGCGTATATATCTTTAAAGTTGTTAATTTTCTCAATCGACTTTTCGGAGATACCCTTAATCGAGAGTAGCCCAAACCGAATATTGTCCCCTTCGATGGTGAAATCCATTTCAGATTTTGTGAGATGGGGTGGTAGCAATTTAATATTGAACAAATCCATCTCTTGATGAATCTTGGAGATTTCAGCGATGGGGTCGGGTTCATGCCGAGTCATTTTTAAGAGGGATAAAAAGAACTGTTTGGGATGTTTAAATTTAAGATAAACTGTTGAGGCCGCGAGCGCAGCATAACTAACGCTGTGAGACTTGTTGAATGAATAGTTGGCTGAGTCCTCAAGAATCTGCCAGAGGATATCGCCTATTTCAGGGTCTAAATCTTGCTCTTTGATTTTATCTTTAATCTTTTTCTTCCATTTGGTTACTTCCGTCCTCTTCTTCTTTCCTACGATTCGTCTTAGCAATTCCGCTTCATCAAGTGTGAAGCCGATTTTGTTTGCCATTTTCATTAACTGCTCTTGGTACAGAGCTACGCCACCCGTTTCCTTTAGGATGTCGTCAAAGAAAGGATGGATGGGTTCGTAAACGTCATTGTTCGCATAGCTTGCGTATTGGTCTACGAACGCCATCGCGCCCGGACGTGCCAGTGCCAACACGGCACTCAATTCATCAAGACTCTTAGGCATAACCTTTTGGCAAACTTTATAATTCGTGTCTGCTTCAATTTGAAAGCAGCCATGAGGAGTCTTGAAGTCTTGAAGGCTTCTGTAAATGGCTTTATCTTCTAAGTCTATGTCAGTTACTTTAATGCCCACCTGTTTACATACATCGTCTACCACTGATACGCTGCGTAACCCCAAGAGGTCTAGCTTTACATTGAATATAGAAATCCAATTCATATCATACGAGGCAACCGCCGCGTCTTTAGCTGAAGTTAATTCTGCTGGGCAAGAATCCAGCATATCTTCATAAGAAAGAGAGATGGCGGACGGGTGGACACCCTTGTTCTTGATTAGTCCACGTAACTTTAAGGCTACCTCATACGCCTCTCTGTTTTCGTCACACCATTCTTTAAATTTTTCCTCGTCTTCATACGCATCCTCAATGTCTGCTACTTGCCCAAAGACCTTGGGAATGAATCCTGAAACTTGGTTCATTTCAGTTTCGTTTTTTGCGGCTACAATTTTGCCGCACTCTTTCATTAGCAGCTTACCACTTAAAGTGTTTAAGGTGATAATCTTAGCTGTCCTGCCTGTAAACTTTTCTTCTAGATACTTTATGACATCTCCACGCCGATAATAGCAGATGTCCAAGTCTACATCGCACATTAGTGAGCCGTCTAGATAGGTGACTCCATCAACCACTTTTTTCTTAGCTCGAATCTTAGATACGAATCTCTCGAAGTATAAGTCATGCTTAACTGGGTCTATTCCAGTTACTCCAATAAGGAATAGAATCAAGCTGCCAGCAGCGGAGCCTCGGCCAAGCCCCGTGGGGATATCGTTTTCTTTACAGTAGTTAATAACATCCCAAACTAATAAAGTATAATCAATAAATCCTAAATCCTTGAGAGTGTCTAGTTCGTATCTGGCTCTTTCTACGTATTTGTTATAGAGCTTTGTGCCTTTTCTAATGCCTAGGTCTTTGAAGCCGTTCAAAGATAGCTGCCTTAGGAAGTCGTAGTTACTACAGTCCTCACTAACTAATGCTTCATGCTTGTGTCGTTTATCAATTTCGAATTTCGGCAACCGAACTCCGTGAATATCTAAATCATAATTATTAAACTTATCTGTAAACATTATACCTCCACATTCCATTTCAACTTATTCCAGATTTTCAAATTAAGCTCTAAGTCCACTAACGCGTTATGGAGCTTTCCGTAATCGTGCTCTATATTAAATTCCTTGCCCAATGCTAATAGGCTGGTTTTGACCCCCTTCTTTTTCTTGTATGCTGCGGAGTATTGATACTTCAAAAACGAATCGCCACTCTTATAAGGTAGCCCGAGCTTGTACCCTTTCGCAACTGAATGCGTGTCAATAATTTTGCTGTAAAGGTGGCTGCAACTTTCGCCCATCTTTTTATAATATTCCTTAATTAAGTAAATGTCGAAGCCTAGGATATTGTGACCTACGATATAGTCTGCATTATCCAACCAATCTTTCATAGTTGGAAAAATCTCCTCTGGGGCAACACCCTTTCTTTCGATTACCTTCGGGTCAAACCTAGTAATCCTTGCCGCATCATCACTAATCTTTAATTCGGTATCCCATTTTATAAAGAAGTCTTTCTCTTCTATCTTATTGTCACCCTTAGCTTTAATCATCGCAATCTGCCAAGGTAAGTTGTGGCAGTAATGCAAGCAAAGATTTAAAGTTTCACAGTCAATGAAAACGTATTCTTTCTCTTTATCGAATCTAAGTAAGTGCTCGTCCATATTATTTGTAAAGTCTGTGGCTGTCTTCGTCTCTGTGGAACTTGCTAATTTCAATCAGCGTAACGTCTCTATCTGTCGCCATAAGCTTGTGAGCTTGCCCTCTTTCCATCTCCATGCTTTCGCCCTGTTTAGCTGTCATAGTAAATGGGTGCGCGTCGGGATTCTCTTTATCCTTCAGCATGTCTACTCTAAGAGTTCCTTCTACCACGTAAAACGTTTCGTGCTTGTCTATGTGGTAATGCATAGAGGTTGAGCGGCCCTTTCTGATGAAGAGGATTTTACCGCAGTAATCTTCCCCCTCGTTATTGGCTAACCATGTTTCGTGCCCCCAATCTTTATTTACTTTTTTTGGATTAAACGGAACCATTGTAAGCCTCCAAGCAGAACTCGTCACTAGTCATGTGGTCTAGGTTTGGTTTGTCTAAGGTTGTTCTATTATTGATACAGCGAAAAGTTAAATAAGCCTTAAAGTCTTCTTTCTTATTGTAATAAATACTTTTTGTTTTTACCGTTTCATACTTACCTCCTGTGTATTTTTTAATATCTTCTTCTAGGAGAAAGTTGAACGGGACATCGTTTTCTTCCACTGAGAAAACGGGCTTGGTAAATTTGAAGTCAGGCACGCATACCCCAGCGCACATAGCGTTCTTATAAAGAAATGAATCGTAAAATGGAATCATTAATGTAAGGTTATCGTTATCCCAAAGCCTAGCTAGGGTTTTGTAGTCAAGGCGGGGTTCGTAGTAAAAACCTTTTTGCGCGGCCAAGGTATACATTTTAATTAAGGATTTGTAGCCCTCTTGAGAGTTTGCGAAAATAACCACTTTAGAGGTCTTGTGTAAAGCTCCTTCGGACTTCTCTTCTAGGTCATCGCATACGCTGATTCTTAGTCCGAATCTAAAATTTAACCCTGCGCTCTTAGAATTTAAGTATCCCTCCAAGAAGCCCGACATTGAATCGTCAACTAAATACATATCTTTGATATCACTAGCAACGCATAAATCAATGACTGATTGTGGGCCGTTCTTGATGGAGGAGCCTTTCTCTTTAAGAGTGAGGATTGACTTTCCAATCGAATAATGAGATTTGAACAAGGGTATCATTAAAAATCAAATGGGTCTTCTGTTGAGTCTATCTCAAACGGGTCTTCTTTCTTGTTTGCCGCTGAGTAAAATCGAGGGCAACCTTCGTAGTGCCTTTCCTCGACTGTCTGTCCTTCTTTGAGGTTCTCAAAATCATCGTTATAACTAGTATGCACTACTCTTTCGTTTTTGTCAAGTACAACATAGTAATCATATGGGTTTTTATGAGGGCAAACCCATTTACCTCTTCCGCAAAGCCAGTTATTCTTTGGGTTGTCTTTGGCGAAATTTGTTTTCGCGTATTCATAATTAAAGTTATTTATAACTTGGTATACTGATGCAAGATGCTGTTCGAATCCGTTAAGTTCGGCATCTGAAAACTCTAACTCTTGAAGGGGCTGGCGAGGAAATCTTATAAATAAGAATTGAACTAGTCTACGTTTAGCTTCTGGCCACTTATGGCGAGCAGCCAAGGAGTACATCATGCCCTGCACGTTCGATGTTAAATCGTCGCCTCTGAATTTAGCTTTGCTAGACTTGTAATCTACGATTTTAATAGTCTTTTCTTCATCGTCGTATATAGCGTGCTTGTCGATGAAGCCCATGATTTTGTATTCGGGCTCCTCATTATAAACTTCGAACCTAAGCTCTGACTCTCCAAGCTCTGAACCTTCACAGAAAAAGTCGAACTTAAGACCCACAACAATCATGTCCATGCATAACTCGAAGTTTTCTTCGTTGAAAGCTTCTTGTTTTTTGAGATGCTTAACAACCAAACGAGTGACGGCCTCAGACGCTTCTGTACACTTGCCGTCCATAATCTTATCGTAATGCTTGCGATGCTTCTCTTCAAGAAGCAGCTCGAAGACTAGGTGGCAGATAGTGCCTCGGATAGCTCCGTCATTAGTTTTGTCTGGGAGATTTAGGTGGTACTTGCCGTAGTATAACCACGAGCAAGTCTCCAAAGTCTTCATCCTAGACGCTGAGATGTATTTTGTTTTAGCCATGTTTTGATTTCCTCTTTAGTCATGTCCCCGAAGTCATTCTTAGTTGGAAGCTTGACTTCTATTTGGTTTGGGTCAAAATGATTTAATAATTTCTTTTGAGCTTTTTCAGCGGCCATGTTGCCTCTGCTGTTTTTTTGGGAGTCATTGTTAAACGATATATAAACCTTACTTAAGTCAAACCTTAACAGAGTGCCCATAATAGCAGAGCTTATATCTAAACCGAATGTTACTATGGAGTTTTTGACCCCAACCTCCCAAAGAGCAAGCATGTCCCCGATGCTTTCTACCAAGAATACGCTACCTTGTTTTCTAATGATTTCGTGATTCAAAAATAGTGGATATTTCCAAGCGTATTTATCTCCTATATGTTTCCACTTCGGAATGCTATCGTATTTAATTTCTTTTGTGTATCTTCCTGAAACGCCCACTAGTCTATTCTTTGCATCAAAGATGGGGAAGACATAGCGGTTTTTCATTTTACCTTCCCCTATGATTCCTCCTTTGAACTGACTCATGGTCTCTTCGGATACGCCTCGGTTTTGCCAGTAAATGTGATTGCTAACCAGTTTGTTCAAGCAGCTCTTGTTGAATACTTTTGGTGATTTAATTTCTGGCTTAACAATTGTTACTTTGGCTTCGCCTTGGGATTGACCTTTTGAGGATACCCATTTCTGAGCGTCGTTTATAGAGGTCATTTTCAATGTGAGTTTAACCAAGTCCTCGAAGCTACCTGAAATGTTTTCGGCAAAGTCCACGAATCTGCCCGTGGTTTTATCTACTCTAAGCACGGTGTTATTGTCGGACTCCCTATATATCGGGCGAGTCCTGTACTCTTTCGGATACTCAGATATGTTAGAATACCCAAGCTCGTAAAGCATTTCTTTTATGTCCGTCACAATACTGCGTCAGTTGGATTTTCGGAGCTACCTCCTTCTAGCTCGTATGTCTCTCTGGCTCTTTCGCAAATGTGTCTCAACGAACCTTTCTCTTCAATGTTAAAGTTGTGAATATCAAAGTTAAGATAGTTCATCTGATAACGTTCGGAGCCGTCTGGAAACACCCTCTGAAGGAAGTCTTGATGGCCCATAGCGTCTTTACCTTGGAACCTAGTTTTAACTGGGATAAGCTTGTGAGTTCCAAAGTCTTCTCCGTCAAGAGCTACTTCGTCTAGAGTCTTGCGCCTGAAGATGCCCACGAACGCAGCAAACCATTGTAGCCTATCAGATAAAGATATTGCAGAGCTATCGTCTACAAGATTGGATGAATTTCTATTTCTATTTTCACCAGACCTGTTTAATTGCATTGCCGTAAGCAGGGGTGCGTTTACCTCCTCAGATACCTCTTTAAGTTTTTGGATTTTGTCTCCAATAGCTTGGTACTCTGCCCAATTTTGGCCTACTTTTTCACCCGTTAGCTTTACATAGTCATAAGCGATAAGGCATTTATTCCCGCGACCAACTTCGTTATAGTACCACCTTCTAATCATTGAGCAAATTTGGTCTACGTTTTTGTTTCCCGCATGGTAATGATAGAAGTCTCTGTTTTGTTTAATTCTATCTTCCGCCTTTCTTACTTGGTCATAATAGTCTGGGTTCTTTCTCCAGTTGCCAGTCTCTAAGTACCAAGTTGGTACGGAAGTTAGTGAAGATAATAATCTAAATTTAATTTCTTTCGTTAACATTTCCGTATCTAAAAGCAGGGCTTTAATCCCTGACTGTTCAGCTACCTTAAAGCACACGTCGTTAAGCCATGTACTTTTACCTTCACCCGGTCTAGAAGCAATAGCGTAAACGTGCCCAGCTCTAAAGCCGCCGTACATTCTATTGAACTCTGGGTAAGGACTAGCAAACCCAAATTCATCTTGGGGGTCGTTGCCAGTCTCTTCAAGAAGCTCCATTAAGCCGTCGGTAAGTTTCTCAGGCTTTTCTTCGTTGCCGTACTGTTCGATTTTATCGTTATAGATAGAATCGCAAGCGGATACGATTTCGTCAATACCTTTTTCTCCGCACTGTTTTACTTCGTCTTTAATTTTTTCCGCCGTCGCGGCTATCTCTCGTCGCACTCTGTATTTTACTAATTCTTTACAGGCGTCGAGTGTTGCGTGTTTTGTTATTTGCGTGAATGAGAGGTTCTCAATATAATCATAGATATTAATATCATCTTTGAAAGATACTCCAAGTTCTTTAATTTGATTTGCTAAAAGAACTTTGTCGATTTTCTTTTGATTGTATACGCAGTTTTTTATAACGCTGAAGATAGTGTAATGGACGTCGTTAAAAAAGTCCTTTTCACTTACAAAAGCGTCGATTTCTGCGAAAACATCTTGATGTCTGATTAACCCCCCAAGCACATGTCGCTCTATTTGTAGGGAATATAAACCATTCATGTGTTAAATAATAACACCTACTTAGAGCTGAATCAAGCTTTAAATTTCTTCTGGACCATTTTCTTCATCGTCCTCGTACATGCCAGAGTCTTCCACTATTGCATTGGTCATAGTTTCGATATTTATCTTTTCTAATGCTTTAGACCAGTTTTGGACGTAATACTGAAGAGCTAGAGCTTCAGCGCTAGTTTCGAAGTTATTTGAAACCTCAGGCAAACCGTCCTCATTGAAGTAGAATAAAACAAAACCTCCACCTGAGTGTTCGTTTATCTCTCGGAGAAGCGGCTTCGTCATGTATTTTTTATTGTTTGCCATGTTTTTATTTACACTAAAGATATTCCATATATCTTCTTGATGAAGTCGTGACTTAAATCCTTTACGTCCTTATCATAAATTTCGATAAATATAAAGTTGTTCTTTTCTAACCATTCAGCTTTTTGCGCGTCACGCTTAATCGAAGCTAGATAGTCAGCTCTAGAATTATTGTGAAAGAATTTGTTGAAGCTTTCATGCTGTGGGCCATGAACTTCTACCGCCATTTTCTTTGTTGCATTAACAAAGTCTACTTTCATGCGGGTTCCGTATACGGGGAACTCTTCGTAAACAATGTGGTTTTCCCAGTAACCCTTAAGGAACTGCTTGACTTTGAACTGTAGCTGAGATTTTGATTTCTTATCCCAGTTGACTAGGTATTTAGAAACCATTCTGCTTCGTGGTCTGCCATGTATGTCGAATAGTTTCATGTTAAATTGGTGGAGGCGGCGGGGGTCGAACCCGCGTCTTCAGAACCATCGGCTCAAACCACTACAAGCTTAGTCAGTGTTATTTTTTGTACTTCGTCACTGACAACTACGCACAAGGTTGGAGGCACTTTATTTATACTAGACTCCTCACCCTTCCTAGTTTTTTTTGCTCGCTATCGTCGCCCTATCCTCTTAACGAGCATCCGAGGTAGGACGGGGCGGGACTATGCCGCCATCTGGAGCTCTTCCTCCACATAACCAAACTGAGCGAGAATCGCGTCAGCCTCAGCCAAAGAAGGAGCAAGCTCCATGTCAACAGTTTTATTAGCAGTTGAGTGCTTAGATAGATTATTAAGGAGGCCTACTATCATCCTCCGCTTGCGGCTCGGCATCAGGACACTAAATCGAATCCAAAACGCCCCCTAAATATATTACGCTTTTTTTAATGTATTACGAAATTTATTAAACAGATATTTTCCTATATCTTGATTCTCTGTAAAATACTTGCGTAGATTATCCATGCCTTGATGTTGCTTCTTAAACTCAACTCCAAGCTCTTTCTCTACTTCTTCCGCTAGTTCGTCTGAGATTGTGACCCATGCGCCCTTGGCTGTTGCCATACCCCACATGAGAAGCATGTCTACCACTTCGTATTCTACCCAAACGCTTTCGCCAGTCTTGGCTCCATATCTGATTGGGTACTTTACGAGTGTTCCAGTTTTCTCGTTAGGGGTCTTTCTGAAAATGATTTTACACCAGTGGCCTAGCATGTCCCCTTTAGCGTTGGCTTGAGTGCTGATTGCGTCCTTGTTGAATCTTTCTTGAAATTCAAGAATCCAATCACTATAGTGGAGGAGCGCGTTGCCGCCTGAAGCGTTGGTTAGCTTCGGGTCCTCCTTAGCGTATGGGTTAATGCTTACTTTGCTCCGCACCTGAGAAATCATGAAACAGATGTGGCCGCGAGTAGCAAGCCCAAGAGCCATACGCTTAAGGAAGGCCGAGCTAATCAAAGAGCCTCCAGCTACCTTTACGGCGTCGTCGGACCCCTTCTCTAAATCTCCCCGAGGAATAAGAGCGTCCATAGAATCAATTATAAACATATATTTGTATTCTTCTGGATTGTTTTGAACCATGTGGCGCATAAAGTCTACTACTGATTCATAAACATTACTCTTATAAACAAACCATTTGCCCTCGTCCGTAGATACGCCCGAGCGCTCTATCATATCTGGCGAAAGTCTCCCCTCCGCTTTGATATAGATAGCCATGTGTTTGTCCCCTTTTTGGAAGTTGCGAGCAAACGCTAAAGCGCAAGAGGTTTTACCCCCTTCTGATACGCCTGTCGCTCTCACAATGCCTGGGCGGATACCCCCGCCCATTTCAATATCCAACAGTAGACTGCCGCTGGATACAGAGTAAGTATGTTCTTCCTCGAAGTTGTAGTGGTCGTTTTTGTGGTCATTCAAGTAAGCTTGAATCTGACCCTGAGGCGTTGCATCATCTATTTTCTTTTTTGCCATGATTTAAAAATTCAAATATTGTTTTTGGTTTCTTTTCGACTTCTTTATCTTCACCAATCTTATCCTTTAAGATAGCACGTTCTGAGGCCTTGGGCAATACTAAGTTCTGCTTTAATTTAGAAACTTGCAAGAAGTCTTTACCATCTTTAGTTAAGAACCAAGATAAAGAGAATACTGGATTTGGGGTTTGAAGTGACAGCCAAAACTTAATGTCAGAGTTTTCAGCTAAAAGCTTTTTTGCTATCTTAATCTCTTTGCCCCAGCTTATGAATTTAGCTTGGCTACAAAAGTGGCTTACTAATAATTTGCACTTATTATGTAAGGTGTTTTTTGGCATCTTCTAAGTCACAGTATACCATCTTCCTTACTAAATTGTCAAATGAATTCTCAGGTTTCCAGCCGATTTTTTCAAACGTTTCCGAGGGGTCGCCCCTAAGCTCTTCTACTTCGGCGGGTCTGTAAAATTCAGGGTTGACTTTTACCAAGGGGAAGGCGTGCTCTCCGCTATGGCACATATACTTTTCTTCGATGCCTTCACCCTCCCATTTGCCCAGCTTCATACCAGCGTGATAGAATGCTCGCTCTACAAATTCTCTTATGGAATGCATTTCTCCGCTTGCTAGTAAGTAGTCGGCTGGCTCCTGTTGGTTGAGCATCATCCAAATTCCTTTGACAAAATCTTCACTATCACTCCAGTCCCTTTTTGCGTCGAGATTTCCTAATTCTATAGGTGCAACTTTTGGGAGAGTGTGTACGCTTCTGCGTCTCCAGTTATCGGCGTGATACAATTCGTAGTACAGTCTAGCTACGCCTTTAGTAATCTTTCGCGTTACGAACTCTTCCCCCCTTCTTACCCCCTCATGGTTAAATAGAGTACCATGTATAGCAAACATATCATAAGACTCTCTGTATACTTTAACTAAATGACGAGCGGCTGCTTTAGAGGCTCCATAGGGGCTGCGCGGCTTAATTGGGTGCTTCATGTCTTGAGGGGAATAGTCCACATCTCCAAACTCCTCGCTGCTTCCTGCACTATAAAACTTACAAGCGGGTGCAAATTTACGTAAAGCTTCCAAACATCTTAGAACACCAAGAGCGTTAGTGTCAAAGACTTGTAGAGGCATATCCCAAGAACAACCTACAAAGCTATTGGCTGCAAAATTAATAAAGTAATGGGGTTTTATTCTTTCTACTAACCTATCTATACTTATCTCGTCAGAAAGGTCGCCATAAATTAATTCAAAATTGGAAGCGCCTTTGAAAGAGTTTATGTTTACGGTGTTGGCGTTAGCGGAGCGCCGCATCATGCCGTATACTTTGTAGTTTTTGTCTCTAAGTAAGTATTCAGCCATGTTTGCGCCGTCTTGACCAAGGACCCCCGTAACAATTATTCTTCTTTCAGTTTCTTTGTATACCATTCTATAGTCTCCTTTAAGCCATTCTCGAAACTTTTCTTCGGGACCCATTTTAACTCCTTCTTAGTTTTAGAAGCGTCGATGGCGTAGCGGAAATCGTGTCCCGCTCTGTCCTTGACAAATTCGATTGACTCTTTTGGGTTGAGGTTTAGGATTCCGCAAATATCTTTTATTATTTGCAGATTTGTTTTCTCGTTGTTCGCTCCTACGAGATATGTTTCTCCACGTTTTCCGCGCGTTAAAATTTTCCATACGGCTTGAGCATGGTCATTTACATATATCCAATCTCTAATGTTATCTCCTTTACCGTAAACGGGAACCCTGTCTCCGCTTAACAAGGATTTGATAACTACAGGTATGAATTTTTCTTCGTTTTGAAATGGTCCATAATTGTTACTACAATTGGATATAGTATAGTTTACACTAAAAGTATGACCGTATGACCTAACTAAAAAGTCGGACGAAGCTTTCGTTGCCGAATATGGATTCTGTGGGTCGTACGGAGATGAAGGTGAGAATTTTCCCGTCTTACCGAGCTGTCCATATACTTCGTCCGTTGAAATGTGATGAAACCTTTTTGTCTTAAACTTTTTGGCACACTCTAAAAGATTAAACGTGCCAATTATATTTGTCTCCACAAAGGCTCTGGGTCCCTCTATGGAGTTATCTACGTGGGTTTCTGCCGCAAAGTGGGCTACGTGAGTTATGTCGTGAGCGTAGAATGCATCGTAAACATTTTCGTACTTTCGTATGTCTCCCTTGCGAAAAATGTACCTAGTGTCGCCTTCGACTTCCGCTAGGCTGTCGTGATTAGCGGCGTAAGTGAGGCAGTCAAGATTTACTAACTTGTTGACCCTGTTTTTCTTGAGGGCTTCTCTGATAAATGCTGACCCTATAAAACCATACCCTCCTGTTACTAGTAAGTTCATGAAGATTTTTTAATTATCTCGATGCCTTTAGACTCACTTTTAGCTAGAAGCTTTTGCGTTGGTACTCCTTCTTTTTCGTACTTGTTTCCTTCTAGGCCAAAATTAACGAAAGGATTTAAAGAGGCTACGTTCGCTCCGTAAACCTCTTTAATTTTAGCTTTTAAATTAATTGTGTGTTTCTCTATGGAGGTTTTGAGCCAGTGGTTGTATCGTCTTAGGTCCCCTTGTACTGGTTTAACTTTATCATAGTAACCTTTAATGGTAACGTGACCGTTTATCATGCCACAATCGTGACCACATAAAATTATGTTTTTGGCACCCATATAAGCAGCTAAATGAATAGCGCTGGTGATGGAAGAAAAGCTCACGACTATGTTTTCTGTACCCACTTGGTCAAGCATGGGTTGCTCGTTTGGTTTTCTAGGGTGAGTAAAGTAGTAATGTTCGTAATCAACAGTATTGAGTTTTGCGCCCTTGTTCATGGGGGAGCCTCTCCACAGCTTTGGGTTTCCGCTTTCCCATTCGGAGAGCACGAGCTTTGCACCATTTAAATTTTCACTTACTTCCGCAAAGCCTCTAGCGTCTTTACTTATTACATAATCACATTTAAAGAATTTACATACTCTGTTTACGCCGATTACTAGTTTGTTATCGAAGAAAGACTTATCTACATAATTCAAAGATGCACCCGCGCCTATAACCCAGATATCTTCGTCTTTATGTGCGTTTTTAAGTTCTGTATGGGGTCTTCTCACCTATATAATTATAGCAGTTTTTCAATCAATGTCAAATCATCGTAGGTGTCCACCTGAAAACTTCTTTGCTTTGGCATTTCCACCATGCCCATGCTACCACTATATCTCAAGCCAGTTTTAAGCAGCGCTTCTTTAGTTGTAATATAAAAAGCCCCATTCTCAACGTACGTCTCAGGAACGTCCTGCCTCATTGGGCGGTCATTCAAGTCCCACCCATGTGGGGTACCATCTAAATCCCACTCTGGAATCCAGTGCTCTTTATAAACGGAGAATACTGAATCATAATTATCCATTTTTATTAATCCAGCGTTTATATCCTCCGCTTCAAGCAGCGGGGACGTTGGCTGGATAAATACTAACCTATCAAAGCTAATGTTGTTAGCAAAGTGAATTAATGCCTCGTCGCTTTTGGAGTCGTCTTGGGAAATGTGCTCGGGCCTACGAATGACGTAAGCCCCTAAGTCGTCCGCCGCATTCATTATATTCCTACAGTCGGTGCTGACCCACGTTTCTTCGGCGTTGGACTTTTTTGACGCGTCTACAACGTACTGCAACAGAGGTTTACCCTTAAGGGGCGTTACATTTTTATCGGGTATACCTTTGCTTCCTCCTCTAGCTAAAATTAAAGAGACGGTTTTCATCTCATCTTCTCTCTTTGGCTGTCTTGTCTTTTCTTACATCCAGCAGAATGTGTTTTAGTTAATTCGTTATCTACTCCATAACCGTAAGTGATTAAATATCTGTCCTTTCCGAATTGGTTTTTGTACGCGCTCCCGTTTTGCCAGCCTTTATGGTGAATCCTTTGGTCAAAAACTATCAAATCTGTGGCTGCGCTTCTTATGGGGATTCTTTCCCCATTTACGCCCTCTTTATGCGAGCCCACTTCCATCCACATGCCGTAGTCATTATCCGTGTGGTCTTGGAGAAGGAACGCAATTTTGATAACTCGAAAATCGTTAGTCCAATTCGGCCAATGACCCCCGCCCCTTTCAAAGTCTTTAACGTCTCTATGCCAACCAGTCCCCTTGTTTTGATGTAGGTCAGCGTGCTCAGCGAATACGAATGATTCCCCGAGAGCGCTTTTCGCTACCTCTAGGATAGCCGCGTCTTCATGGAGATTATTTAACTCTTCCATTTCTGGAGTATTACCTGCCCACCCTGGAACTACTTTTCCTCCATCAATGGCCACGCTGGGGTGATTAGCGAAATAGTTATCACACAAGGCTCTGTATCTAGACACTTCTTCGTTACTGAAAAAATCCTCTATAATAAAGAATCCAAACTCATTGAACGATTCTAGTTTGTCTGAATACTTTGTTTTCTTTGGCTCTAAAGTTATCACTATTTGGTCTCCAGAGTATTGGACTTGGTAGTCTGGGTTCACCTCTAGAATCTTCTTTTCTATTTCAGGTAGATTCATGTTTTTACCCCAGTTCACGCAGTCTCTACCCCTAAATTCTCCGCCTATAGCTCTAAGCGTGTCGTCGTGGTCGTTCCTTATAACTCTAACATCATCAATAATTATAACATGGTCTTTGATTGGGTGTGATTTAATAGCCTCTAACTCTTGGAGAATCGGGCAATCTACATCAGACTGCTCATAATCCATATTGCTGTGGTCATTATGCGCGTCTAAGAAAATTAAAATCTTTTCATCGATATCTTTGATGTATTCCGCTAAGTTTTGAGAGTCGCCTTGAATAAGATTTACGTTCGTGTTGTCTTTGAAGTTTTCCTTACCTTCTTCTACCCACCTTGTGCAGATGTCAACGCTATAAATATTATCGAACCCGCAGTTAAGGGCTTTTCTTACGCCGTTGCCTTCGGCTAGCCCTGTTTCAAAGTAGGTATTTATACCGTGTTGGTTTTTAAGTGATGTTAATAGTCCTTCTGATGCTGGCATAATTTATCCTAATTTAAATACTACCACTGGGTTGGCTGTTGAGTTGTGAACGAAGTCTTGATTTAGACCCAGCTCTCCCCTAATCTCTTCAAAGTCTTCAGAGTTCGGGCCAAAAATTGAGGGGGTGATATGTTCTATTTGGTTTTCGGATAGAAATCTTTTTACTACTTCACCCTCTTGGATTGAAGAGGCAAACCTACCAAATATATCATGAATGAATACGGGGACTTTTTTATTCTGTGACTCGTAACTTTCTTTAGCTGGTACCAGCACCTCTTGGATATACCTTTCTGCGAATTCTGTCGAGTGGTCAGAGTCAATAAATATAAAATCAATTGAGTTAAAATCAAATGAAGAGTATTGTTGCTGAACGTCTCCTTGTATCAACTCCCAGCGCTCTTTGTTTAAATCTAATTTTGAAAGGTTTACTTTGCTATTGTCTACTAAATCGTAGGATACACATTTACCTTTATCGTTTCTATTTAAGGCTTCTAAAATCCAAGATGTTGACCACCCTCCCATCGGGGAGAACTCTATCATATGCTTTGGCTGGTATTCCCTTACGAACATGTAAAGAAGCTCAGCTTCAATGTCGTCGAAATGAGGGCTTAGTGTTAAAGCTCTTTCTTTTTGGGTGTTTCTAACCTCTCTAAGCTCTTCTTTGTACTTATCGTAAAGCGTTCTAATTTCTTGTATCATATAATTCCTTTTTCTGGGTCTAAAGATTCCGCTTGTTCTTTCGTTCTTTCTGACGGGAAGCACTTCCATCTAGCCGCGACCTTCTTCCATTCCCACGCTTTATGCAGAGCGTATAGCTGCTCAAATTTCTCTGGCTCTATCCACCCTAATTTCTCAGCGCCCTCTGCAAATTCGTAATGCTCAAAGAATCTTACTCCTTCTAGGTCGTTTTCTTTAATTTTTCTTTCTAAGACTTGCCCCCACAACACGCAGCCTGTAGCGGTGCATACGGCTTGCTCTGGCATCGATGACCTTTTGATAATTTCATCTATGAGCTGTTTAACGGTTGGGTCGTTAGGTGCACAAGCGAAAAACGCATTACATGAATGCGGGGGGGTTTTATCGAAGTTATATAAATCTAATTCTTTATTATTAAATGTTTCTGCTGTTGCTTCATCGCTCCAAAATATTTTCCTAGAGTAGTGCCCTCTTAAATCCCATCTGTACAATGGCCTTCTACCTACGAAGCTGTTGTCTAACAGGTCGTCTAGGGGTTTCATGCATGAAATATCATTGTCCATATAAAAGCCGCCGTACTTATATAGCACGCAAAGTCTAGCTGTATCCCAAGGCTTAAGGTGGCCTATGCCGCCTTTATTATTTTTAATCCATTGGTCGTAATATTCTGGCCACTCATCTTTCATGAACTTGAACAGCATATCATTAGTCCATAGAACTATTTCATAATCGGGATTAAGCTCCTCAAAAGACTTGAGACACCTCTCCGTAACGTGCCCTTTAACGTCTTTGCTCCAGTCTCCCGTGCGATGCATGTGGTGTATTTTTTTAGGTATCATTTTATTTTCTTAAGCTTTCTCTTTTGGCTTTTTCGCTTTCTAGCAGCTGCCTTGGGCCACCTACTCCTATACTGGACTCAACATCTCTTATCCCTTTCACCATTTTAATCAGCCCCGCTGGTTCCACTGAAGCCATTTGGTCTGAGCCCCACATGGTTCTATCTAAAGTGATATGTCTTTCAACGTATTTGGCCCCCATGACCACAGCCGCAAATGTGGGTACAAGCCCATACTCATGCCCGCTATAGCCTATTTTAGCATTTCGATACTTGCCTTGAAGCCAGTAAAGGTAGGATAGGTTAAGCTCTGAAACAGGAGAGGGGTATGTTGAGTTGGTGTGGAAAATTACATCTGGACCGCAAGCTTCGACGCACGCCTTAACCTCATTCTCTGTTGACATGCCCGTAGACACCATAAGTTTGGCGTTATTTTCCCTTGCGTATTTGCACAGGTCTAAATCTGTAATTAAGGCTGACGGAATTTTAGCTATGTCTGTAAATTTATACATGAAATCAACCGAGTCTGTATCCCAAACGCTTGCAAAACAATGGATTTTTTTATCATTACAATAATCGAAGATTTCGTTGTACTGGTCGTAGTTAAATTCTGTTTTATGCTTGTACTCTAGATAGGTCATCTCCCCCCAAGGCGTACTCTTGAGCTTGTCTTTTTGATGTTCGGGCACACAGAGGTCTGGATTCCTCTTTTGAAACTTAACGTAATGACAGCCAGCGATAACGGCTACGTCGATAAGCTTTTTCGCTGTTTCAACGCATCCGTTATGGTTAATCCCAATCTCCGCTATAACTTTAGTCTTCATTAAGCTTCCAGTTTTCAACCGCGTCCTGAAGAGCTTCTTTAGCTGTCCTCATTTTTATTCCTGCGTTTAATAGTTTCTCGTTACTGAGTACGCAGTTAGACCTAGGCGTTGCACAACCTACTTTTTTGTAAAAACCTTCTATGTCATTCATAAAGTTTTTGTGTTCAAACGTATCTCCGTGCGTGCTTGTAAATAAGTCAAGGACCTCCGAAGCTTTAACGCTGCCTCCGTTAGTTACGTTATATATGCCGTGGTCTGCGTTGCTGCCCCAGAGGTCTAAACACGCTTCTACGAAATCTCTCCTATGAGATATAGAATTAGGCACATCTAATAGAGTATCGTAATTCATCACTTTGGATATATAGTTTCTCGGAGAGTCAAATTCGTCAAAAGGAATTCTAAGCCTCCAAATGTAACAGCCCATATCCTTAAGCATTTTTTCTGCTTCAGCTTTTGTGCCGCTGTAATAGCTACAAGGTGGATTATCAAAACAGAAATTAGGCTCGTCTGCTTCCGTGAAGTCTTTATCATATCCGTTATAGATGCAACCAGAGGATACATGACCCCAAGCTATACCAAGCTTATCGCATGTTTGAGCTAAGTTAAAGGGTGCTAGTACGTTGCCTGACCTAGTTTCTTCCTTGAATGATTCGCACGCATCCACATTAGGCTTTCCTGTATATCCAGCGCAGTTTATGACAAACGTTGGCTTCATGGCGTCCAGAATCGCTTCTACGCTACCGTGATGAAGCATGTTTAACATGCTACTGCTTGGAGCGAAATACGTTACGCCCCTTTCTTTTAGGACTTCTTGGAAAAGTGAACCCACATAACCGCTGCCACCGAATAAGACTACATTGGCGGTTTCATCATTTAATAATACTGCTTGACTCATTCTGATAAGACTCTCTCTAGGTATAACCTATACTCTGAATCGGGGTATGTTTCAACTATTTTTTTCAATTGTCTTTTATCTATGAACCCCGCCCTGTAGCAGTCCTCTTCTATACACCCTATTGATACGTCTTGACGCTCTTGAATGGTCTGAATATAGCTTGAGGCTTGATGTAGCGTTGAGGGTAATCCAGCGTCCAGCCAAACAAATCCCCTGTTTAATTTTGTTACTTTTAAAGCGTCATCTTTTAGATATCTTTTGATTAAATCTGTTATCTCTAGCTCTCCTCGCTCGGATGGATTTAGCTCTTTTGCATATTTAATACTCTTATTATCTAGGAAATAAATACCAGGTATAGCATACTTACTTTTGGGTTTTTCTGGCTTCTCTTCTATAGATATCGCATTGCCTTTACTGTTAAACTCCACCACTCCATACCTTGAAGGATGTTTGACAGCGTATCCAAATATCATAGCGCCTTCTTCTGGGATGGTATATCTCTGCGCTCCATGAAATATATTATCACCAAGTATAAGACAGCATGAGTCCTTACCTATGAAGTCTTCTGATATAGTTAAAGCCTCAGGGATTCCTTTGGGGGCAATCTGCGCTCTAAACTCTATGTTTAATCCTAGTTCGGAGCTGTTTATAAATAATCTAAGATAGTGTTGAATATAAGAGGGGCTTGATATAATACATATGTCTCTAATTCCTTTTCTGATTAATGTGCTGAGAGGGTAGTAAACCATAGGCTTATCGTAAACATGTAACAATTGTTTATTTACAATTGTAGTTAGAGGGTATAGCCTTGACCCTGTACCACCAGAAAGTATGATGCCTTTATTCATTTTAAGTCAAAGACAAAGTTTTGGTTGAGTCTAGACTGAGCGTAATAATCCATATCCTTGGATTGCTTAACGGCTTTTTCTCCGTATCTATCGCCCGTAAATTCATCTTCTATTTTTGATAAGGGCAGTAACCATTCTACCTGTTGAGAGCCTAGGTTGTCAAGACCCTTGGCTTGCAGTTCATTCTTAAAATTTCTGAACTTTCCAAAATTATCTTTATTTATAATTTGCAGCGAGCTCTCTGGGAAACCGTAGGTTGGGCATTTAAATGAAACCCATCCACTATTAATGTTATCTATGTGCTCGCAAATCTTTGGGGTAAGAAGGTATAAATCTGATTCTATATGAATTATCTTTTCGTATCCTAGTACGTCTGCAATATCTAAAGAGAATAGAAAGCTCCTGTACCATCCAGCGTGGTTAGCTGTGCGAGCGCCTCCCCATCTTTGGTCAAAATGAAAGAAATTCATGCGCTCAATCTTGGTTTTTTCTGTTATCTCACCTTCTATAAAGTTGTAGAGGTTGTCAGCCACATTCAGGTCGGAATTATCATCCAACATGAAGACGTCTTTATCTTTAGAAAAATCTAAAGAAAGGTAATAAGAAATCCACTTCTTGTATCTAAGATAGTAAATTTCCTCTGTTTCGAAGTAGGAAGTGCAAAATAATAGTGTCTTCGCCACACTAAATTATAGCACAAGAGTATTTGAAAGTAAATTTATTTTTTGAGAGAGTCTAGCTTCTCTTCTATTCTATCGAAGCGGTGATGAACAACCTTGACTAAGTTTTCAAAATCATTTTTATTAACGTATTTGTCAGGTAAAGAAAGGGCTAAGTCGTTGATTCTTTGAACTACTTCCCTGTGGTCATCTTCGTGATTTTCTTCAACATCATTGATTTCCATCTCTAATTCCTTAATTTTATCGTGAGCAAGCTTAAAAAACCAACCAGCCACAGTACCAATCACACCCAAAGCAATATTAAAGATAACTTGATAATCCATCTCATATGTAATTACACATACTAGGAGCCGCAAGCCTCACAATTTTCTGGATTATCTATGGAACACGCTAATTCTTTCTCTTGTTTGTTTAAATCTACACCTAAACCTTTCAAAGCCGTGGCTTTGCTTTGCGTTCTAAGGTAATACATGCCCGTTTTAAGGCCTTTCGTCCAAGCGTAAAAATGCGCAGAGTTTAATTTGCCTACGTTTACATCTGGCATAAATAAGTTCATAGACTGAGACTGACAAATGTAAGCCCCTCTATCAGCCGCCATATCAATAACGACTCTTTGAGGAATTTCCCAAACCGTTTTGTAAAGAGCTTTTATATCCTCAGGTATGCCCTCTATCTCTTGGATTGAGCCGTTGTGTTCAAACATTTTAAGCTTCATACTTTCATTCCAGATATTTAAATTAATTAAATCTTGAATTAAGTGTTTATTAATGACTACGAACTCTCCACCTAGCGTATTTCTTTTATATAAGTTGCTAGTAAAAGGCTCGAAGCACTCGTTGTTACCTAGAATTTGAGCTGTTGAGGCCGTTGGCATAGGAGCAAGTAAGAGTGAATTTCTAACTCCATGTTTCGCAATTCCTTTCCTTAGGTGCTCCCAATCCCAAGTCTCGGTGGGCGTTATGCCCCATAAATCAAATTGAAACTTACCCTCGGAAATAGGTGAGCCTTTGAACGAGTCATAAGCTCCATCCTTTTTAGCTAAACCTACCGAAGCCCTCATGGCTCCGTGATAGATGGCGGCGAATATCTCTTTGTTTAGTTTCGCCGCCTCAGGCGAGTCAAAAGCATACCCAAGCAAAGCGAATGCGTCAGCAAGCCCTTGCACCCCAATGCCTATGGGGCGGTGACGGAAGTTGGACTTCTTCGTTTCCTTTGTTGGGTAAAAATTTATATCAATTACTTTATTAAGATTGAGGCTTACTTGATAAGCACATTCTTCTAGCTCATCTAAATCGTACCCTCTTTTCGATTTATCCTGAGAGCGTACTTGTCCCGTAGGTATAATCACGAATTTATTAACTGCTATACTAGCTAAATTACAAACGGCTTGCTCTTTAGAGTCTGAGTATTCGATAATCTCTGTGCAAAGATTGCTAGACTTGATTGTCCCTACGTTTTTTTGATTAGACTTATTATTAGCGGCGTCTTTGTATAGTATATAGGGCGTGCCAGTTTCTATTTGAGCCTTTAGAATCTCCGTCCATAAGGCTCTGGCGCTAACAGTCTTACGGGCTAAACCTTTCTTTTCATACTCTTGATATAACTCCTCAAATCTTTCCCCATAAGTATCCGAGAGGCCTTTAGCATCACTAGGGCAAAATAAACTCCATTCACCATCGTCTTTTACGCGCTTCATGAACAGGTCTGGAACCCATAAGGCCAAAAATAAATCTCTCGCCCTCATCTCTTCTTTGCCGTGATTCTTTCTAAGTTCAATAAACTCATACACATCAGCGTGCCAAGGCTCAAGATAGATGGCGAACGACCCCTTGCGCTTTCCTCCTTGGTTAATCCAACGAGCGACTTCATTGTAAGTTCTCATCATTGGAACTAGGCCGTCAGACTGACCCCCTGTGCCCTTGATGAAGCTGCCCCTAGCTCTTACGTCGTGAACGTGCAGCCCGATTCCACCAGCCCACTTTGAAATATTTGCCACATCTTTAACCGTGTCAAATAGCCCTTCGATACTGTCTCCTTTATTG
>Ga0315316_10000023_pt1 | contig 69225 bp, 57 predicted proteins | sample M160m3416metaG_FD_203702 | JGI IMG/M metagenome (GOLD analysis project Ga0315316, IMG submission 203702) | Ammonia-oxidizing marine archaeal communities from Monterey Bay, California, United States - M1 60m 3416 | ecosystem: Environmental > Aquatic > Marine > Intertidal zone | place: USA... | reverse complement strand
AGAGATAAAGTCAGAGTCTATGCTAATGGATGGTATTCAGGTGAAAGATCGCCAGAAAATTTTGGAGAAAAGGCTAAATCTTTGGCTGATAAAGGGTACACTGCTCTAAAATTTGATCCTTTTGGATCAGAATATTTAAGGCTCAATAAAGATTCTGAAACTTTCATAAAAAAAATAATTAGATCTGTTAGAGATGCTGTTGGCCCAAATGTTGAGTTAATGATAGAGGGACATAAAAGGTTTAATACTGTAGAAGCAATTAAGATTTCCAATTGGCTAAAAGAATATGATGTTACCTGGTTTGAAGACCCTATTGATAATGACGACATTGATTCGTTAATTCACGTTTCTAATAATTCACCTGTAAGAATAATTGCTGGAGAGGGATTTGATGATCACAAAGACTTTACTAGATTTGTTTCATCAAACGCAACTGACATAGTTAATCCTGAAATCATGAAAATTGGAGGAATTAGTGGGGCTGTTAAAGTCGCAGGAATTTGCTCCTCTTTTGATGTTGATCTTGCTTTTCATAATGCAGAAAGCCCATTAAAAACTATGACAAACTTACAACTTTGTGGAGCAATAAAAAATATATACATACAAGAATGTTTTGACGATTTTAATGAAGGCTGGATAGACGAATTATTTCCTAATTATACGAAAGTAGAAAATGGTTATCTGGCTATACCAGATAAGCCGGGGCTAGGCATACAACTTAATGAAGATGTTGCTAAATTACACCCATACAATAAAAGCAACTTTCTAAGAATGTTTAAGCCAGGGTGGGAGAATAGAAAAGGCGCGAAAGATTCAGAATAAATCTAGTAATTTTTCAAGATCCGTGACATGATCTATTTCAAAGTCTGGCTTTTCATTTAAAGGGTATTGCCTGCCCATGGTGACCCAAGCGGTTTTCATTCCAGCTTTTTTAGCCCCAACTATATCTGTTTCAGCTGTGTCACCAACAAACAAAATATTTTCACATTCTAAATTTAGTTTTTCAGCAGCTGCGAAGTAAATTTCTTCACAAGGTTTGTGGCAACCAAAATCACCAGAAACCATATAAAATGGAGCCAATTCTCCAACTCCAGATTTTTTTAACTTAGTATGCTGAAAACTATAACCATTAGTTACTACCCCCCAGGGTATTTTTAAGTCATTCAATTTTTTTAGGTGTTCATTTGCTTTTAAATCAGGATCAACTGACTCGACAACTGAGTTCCAAAAAAAATCAACATAATACTCACTATCATTTGAAAGATTTATTGATTCTCTTAATTCATCAAAAAGCAATTTTTTTTCAGTAGACCACTTTGTTTTCTTATCTGCATTTCTAATTATTTTCAGAAATTCATCGTATGAAAAATCAGATGCATCAATAAAACTATCATAGAATTTCTTTGTGAATCCTAGAAAGGCATTATCTCTACTAATTAAGGTGTCATCAAGATCATATAATAAGCCCTTAATGCTCATCTTAAAACAAATGTCCTAAACGACTCTGCATATTCCATGTTATGCTTTTTTCCGTTTTCTTTTTTCCATGAAATAACTCGCTCAATTGCTTCCGGCGGAACTTGGCTCGTATGAGCAGTTAGCGCTTTCATTGCAACATTCATATCATCTTCTGAAATTTCATTATAATGATCTGCATCATCTCTGCTCATTACCCAAACCTCCCTGACTTTATGTGGCTCAAAGCCTTCTTCTAATAATTCTGGAAAAGTTAATCTATCTCTAGCTGTAGGATAAACTGAAGATAGTGTTGCTTCTCCTGCAGCTATATGGTCTGGATGAGAAGATCCATAGTTTTGCCCTAAAGTTCTAAATGGGGCAGTTGTTATTAATATGTCGGGTTGATGTTTTCTAATTTGCCTAGTTATATCTTTTCTTAATTCTAAGCTAGGGGTTAAATAAGCATCAGGGTAATTTAAATATTCAACGGCTTTCAGGCCAAGGATTTTTGCTGCATCTTCTTGCTCCTGATATCTTATTTCAGCTAATCTCTCTGGTGTCATTTCAGGGTCATCACTACCTTTGCTACCATCAGTGCATAAAACATAAACAACATCCCACCCCTCCTTGCACCATTTAGCAACTGTGCCTGAGCAACCATATTCTGCATCATCAGGATGAGCAACAACAACCATTGCTTTACTGTATTTAGGATCTGGATTTAGATCTATAGGCATGATTATCTCCCTCTTAATATTAATTTTATATGATCAACAATTCTATTTGTTCTCCAAAAAGCCCCTATGTGCCCAAGTCCTTCTATGACTATAAATTCAGAATTTAAAAACAACTTAGATGTAGATTCAATCCAATTATAATATGGATCTTCAGATCCTGCGAAAAGAAGCACAGGCTTTGAAAAAATTTTTATTTCATCATTATCAATGCCTTCCCATTCATTTTGAGCCTGATTGCATAATTTAAGTGCGTTAGGATCAAATTTCTGTCTAACAACTGGAGTAAGATTTTCCTCTTTGTAAGTAATTATTTTTTTATGGGTTTTTGGTGGTTTAGGATGCATACCACCAACAATAATACAGTTCAATTTATCTTTATGTTTTTTTATTAAGTCAAAACAAACTCTTCCACCCATTGAAAACCCAAAAACTGAAAAATTACTTATGCCTATTTTATTTAATAATGTGATAAGTATCTCCGAAACATTAGAAACATAATAATTCTCAATTTCTTTGGGAGATGAACTTTTTCCATGACCTGGATAATCAAGCATTATGAGCTTATTGTCTCCTTTTAATAGATCAACCCATCCTGATTTATGCCAATGAAATACACTGCTCATATAAGGATGGATTAACACTAGCGGAGCACCATTACCAACAATTTCGTAATAATAATTATTACCTTTAACTTCTATGAATGGCATTATTAATCTAGTTTAGAGTTTAAAACAGACTGCGCTTTTTTCTCTCTATATTTTTTAATTCCATTCGATATAGCTTCATCATTAACTCCCAAAATTGCAGCAGCAAAAAGAGCTGCATTTGTCGACCCTGCGCTACCAATACTAAAAGTAGCAACAGGAACTCCGGAAGGCATTTGGACGGTTGATAATAAAGAGTCTAAACCTTTTAAACTCTGACTTTCCATAGGAACACCAAGTACTGGCAAAATAGTATGAGCAGAAATAACTCCAGCTAAATGTGCTGCGCCTCCTGCTCCTGCAATAAAAACTTTTACCGAGCCTTCTTTAATCTTTTCATCAAGGTATTCAAGTAATTGTTTAGGTGTTCTATGTGCAGATAAAACTTTTACTTCATAAGATATTTCAAGAGAATCTAATATTTCGGTAGCTGGCTTTATGGCTGGCCAATCAGAAGTACTTCCCATTAGTATTGCTACTTTATTGCTCATTTTGATGTCTCCAATTCTCCGGATCTCATATTAAATAATTTATCACCAAATTTTTTCATACTCTGATCATGCGTCGCTAAAATAACTGTTGTATTAAAAGTCTGACATATCTCCTTAATTTGTTCAAAAACAATTTCTGTATTTACTGAGTCAAGTTGAGATGTAGGTTCGTCTGCTACTAAAATTTCAGGCTTTCTTACTAAGGCCCTTGCCACTGAAACTCTTTGCCTTTCTCCTCCAGAAAGCTCATAAGGCCTATGACTCATTCTATATTTAAGGCCTAGAATCTCTAATATTTCTTCCGTTTTTTCTTTTCTTTCTTTCCCTTTCATTCCTAATATTCTAAGAGGCAACTCAACATTTTCATATGCAGACAAAAGTGGCATTAGCGCATGAGCCTGAAAGACCATTCCTATTGTCTTCCTTCGCAATTCATTCAATTGTCTTTTAGAAAATTTATTTGTGGGCTTTTTATTAAGCAATACTTGTCCTGAAGAAGGCAAATCTATGCCAGAAACTATATTTAATAAAGTAGTTTTTCCGGCACCTGACGGACCAGAAACAATTACAAATTCACCTTTTTTTATACTCAAACTGACGTTCTTTACGGCTTCTATATCTCCGCTAGCAATTTGAAATTTCCTATTTACTTTTTTTAAATTAATCATTTCTTATTTTTATTAATTATTTTTTCTAGACTAATTTTACTTTTTTCAGAAGTCAGGCTTGCTTTTGATTGTATTTTTGACTTAGATAAAATCTCTTGTGGAATTTGAACGCCCCCAAAAGAATCAATTACTACAAATTCTGACTTCTTTTTTTTATTCCTTAAAACTTCTTTTACAACCTTGCCGTCTCGCATTCCAATTGATCTATTAACATGATCTTCTATTTTAGGGTCATGCGTAACGATAACAACAGTAGTTCCATAATTTTCATTTACATATCTCATCTTCTCTAAAACCATGTCACTTGTTTCGTCATCAAGCTCTCCCGTAGGTTCGTCTGCTAATAGAAGCGGAGGTTGGTTAGCTAAAGCCACAGCTATTGCAGAAACTTGCTGTTCTCCTCCAGAAATGTTTTCTGGCAATCTTGATGATATTGAGTCTAAATTCAAAAATTCGATTAAACTATCTACTCTTGCTGTTCTCTCTTTTTTAGATAAATTTGATGCCATCATAGGAAGTTCGATATTACTATAAATATCCAAATAAGGGACCAGGTTCTTTCCTGTTTGTTGCCAAACAAATCCTACCTCTGTTTTTCTATATTCAACAGCTTCTTTTTGGTTTATGCCTAATAAATCAAAATTTCCAACTTGAACGTCTCCGGCTGATGGAGACTCATATCCAGCAAGAATATTAAGTAAAGTAGACTTACCACTACCAGAAGCCCCAACAATTGAAATTAACTCTCCATAACCTATGTCTAGATCAACGCCCCTCAAAGCCACAACCTCTAGGTCAGAAACCTTAAAGATTTTATATAATCCTGTGCAATTAATATGAAGTTTGCTAATCACATTATCCTCTTACTTTAAATTTATTCTCATTGTTTCATTTATAGAAATTCTGAACACTGAAATTATAGTAAAAATAATTATTACTAGAAATAATATTCCAACTAACCCAAAAACAATACTAAAATCTAGCCATTCAACCGAATTGATCATTGGGGGAACTAACGAATTTGAAGATTCTGGGCTAATCAAGTAAGGCATTACCGTAGACGAAAGTCTAGAGCCCAAAACAATTCCTAAGGCCACTGCAAGTCCAATAACAATAATTTGTTCTAGGGCGATTAAGACAATAATTTGAACTCTAGAAATTCCAATACTTTTTAAGGTTGCGAATTCCAAATTTCTTTTTTTAAAAGAAACTCTTGAATGTATTAAAAATCCAACAATGCTAACCAATGCAACTGTGCCAAAAGAAATTAATAATAATGTCTGCCAGCCTGCAAAAACCAAAGGATCTATTTTTTGACCTTCTAAAGATTTTTGATTACTAAATATAGATCCGTATGGAATCCCTTGCATATTTAATTCGCTTACTACATCACCCAAAACAACATTGGAGTCCAAAAAAATTTGTTCCTGAATTTGTGTATTAGTAATCCAGATTTCGTTTGCTTGATTATCACCTTGTTTCTTTCTTACATTTGCTCCACTTACTACATCACTTAACTCAGCAATTACAAATGGTTCGGAATCTGGATAAAGCGTAGGGAAGAAGTTAATCGAATCCATTATTTTAATTGAAAACTCACTAGCCATTATTGTTACAGTAACGACATCACCAATCTTAGCATCAATTTTTTCCATAAAAGATTTGCTTGCCACCACTTCAATTGGTTTTTCAGAATCATATTTTGAAAAACCTCTTAGCTGCCTAGTATCACCATTGGTCCATTGATATCTTAAAAACTCTTTTTTATCTTTTGTAAAAATTAAATTATCAGATAACGATTGGGGGGTAGTATTTAATATGTGCCAATCATTATCAAAATAATACTCACTTAAAATTTCTTCTGGATTAGGAATTCCTAATGACACAGATCCTTTCATAGACATTATTTTGTGAAAATCTATTGCTCCTGGATCTAATTCTTTTGAAGGCGAAGTAATAAATAGAGAATGCAATGAAATTGGATATTCTGGTACAAAAGGAGCATTTCTTGGATCATCTTTTTTTGTTATACCAAACCATCTTCCTGTACGAATATAAGGATTAAGTAGTTCGGGTTTTATGGGTGTTATGATATCGCACCAATAATCTTCATTGGAGTTGGCAAATTCAATATTTGCCATCATAGCTATTCCGCAATCTGTTGCATTAAAATAAGCTGTGTAAAACCTTGAGTTAGCATCAGAAAGCTTGGCAGCTATTATTAAATGAGGAGAGCCTCCAGCCCCATGATAATTTGATACCCTAGATGGCTCAAGTATCAATCTCAACTGAATCCCTAATAAATCTGCTTCTTGATGCAATTTAATAGGCTCATAAGACAAAGGATTAATTTTGGAAGAGAGAGACTCAAGTTCAGATGAAAAATCATCTCTCCAAAAAATAGAATCATTTTTTAATTTAGATGAATCAATTGACAATAATGTAAAAGAAGGTCCCAATACAGAAGCTTTCACTCTCTCGGAAGATCTATGTGCCTCAATAACATTATTATTAAATGAAAAATTATTTACGTTTTTACTATCTCCATTCCATGGAATTTGTAATCCGTCAATTCTAAACTCAGATCCAACTCTATAAGAAACAGTATCTTCTATGCTTTTATCTAGGGTGGCTTTAAAACTTGACGTAAACATGCCTAATGCGGCGGCAAGTATAATCAACAATGACATTCTTGAATAAGTGTTGGAGCTTCTTCCAATATGCCAAAGGCTTAATACAATCCAAGAAGGAATAATTCGAGAAATTATCCTTAAAGATAGCAGAGCTGATAATGCTCTTATAATCAACGGGAAAATTCTTAAGAGAACAATACCGGATCCCAATAAAATGAAGGAAGGCATTAGCAGAATTATATTAGCTATAATACTTTCTCCAATTAAATTTTGAACAAATATAGATTGTGACTGTGAGATCTGCCACATAAGCAATAATGCGATTAAAAGAGACCCCACATCTAAATAATATCTTTGGACAATGCTAGGTTCTTCTCTTTCATCAACTGATGAGATCTTTAACTTACTCCTTAAAAAGAAAAATGTGGGGATAATCACAGCAGAAAGCGACACCAGTCCTCCCAATGTAGAAAATAAAAATGCAGCTAAGGTAATGCCAACATAAACATTACTGTCTCCAAGCATATTTGAAAGCCATGGAAGAAGCGAAGCAAACTTTATTGCTCCAAAAGCAGCAAAAGGTCCAAGCAAAGAAACTAAGATAGCCATGATCATAAATTCTAAGTTAAATATTATGTATATTTGTTTAAGGCTTGCGCCTCTTGAGCTTAAAAAAGTGATCTCTTCTTTCTGATCTTCAACTATTAAACTCACCAAAGAGAAAACAAAAAATATTACAACTACTGAAATAAGTATCAATATTGTTTTCATAGGTATTGCAGCTGTTGATAAATTATTATCAAAATTATCTAATGAATCAACAATGCTAGTATTGAATGAAAAGTTATCATATTTAGATGATAAATCTGGAGGCACATTAACTAAAATACTGTTCAAACTGTCTACTTCATTTGAGTTTATTCTCTCTTCATCAATATCTGATTTCCAATATAAATTTGAATCCATTGATACAAATTTATCTCCAAGTTTTTCTAAATCCTCTTCACTAGAAATTATCAAATTAGCAAATACAAAAGAGGAGTCTTTTTGCTGAAAATTTTCAATGTAAAAATTATTGAAGCTTGCATTGCTTCCAAGATCATAAAACCCCGAAATAAACACTGTGGTGATTGGATTAGGTTCGTCCCAATAAGCCTCAATATTAATTGAGTCGCCAATATTTACATTAAAAGAAGTTGCTACATTACGATCAAGAAAAACCTCAAAATAATTTTCGTCTGTGCTTTTTAAAGATTCATTATTTCCCATATTAAAATACTTATTCAAAGAGTCTTCTCCAAAATAAGTGAAATAATATCTTTTACATATTTCAAGGACTGAATTACTTAAAACTTGTTCTTCAGAATTACATAATGATGTTGATCTAGATGTCGCTCCTTTAACCAAATCTTCACCACCCTCATTCCATTCAGTTGGCAAAAAAGTTGAGGATCTTACCCCATAAAAAGTTTGATTAGCATACCTATCTAAAGGATTAATCAACTGAGATTCTATATCTTGTTTTAAAGATAAATATTTTTCTCCCATTAATGGTCTTTCTGATGATGAAACAACAATATCCATTTCCTCAGATGAAACTTTTGCTAATTCAAAGTCCAGGGCAATATCTCTGAGTGAATCAAAGTACATCAAAGATCCAGACATAGTTGAGCTTGATAAAAGCATGCCAGCAAAAACAACAACTAAAAATTTCCACCTATGAAAATATCTTCTTAAAATTAATCTAAATAACATTTAATTTACCTTCTTTAATTCTTCGGCAATATTTGTTCTAGTAGAAATAAATGAAAATATGAAAGAACAAAAAATATAAAGCAATCCAAGTAATAATAACGCATAAAATACATAGCCCCAAGATACTATTAGTGTCTCAGGAAAATTTGTAATTGTGCTTTCATCTAATGACATTACAAGCTGATTCAAAATCCTAGAAATAATTAATCCAGATATAACGCCAGATATAACACCTAAAAGTATAACTGCTCCATATTCAAAGTATGACATTACAAATTTACTGAAAGGAGCAAATCCTATTGCCTCATTAATAGCATTATCCAAGGAAGACTGGATTTCATTTGCAATATAAAAACCTATTAGACCTATAAATATTAGAGACATAAATGCCCATAACCCAACAATAGAAATTCCTTTCCAGCTAATTACAGCAATAGGAGTAACTAATGATTTCTTTTCTATCATTGATTTATCTTTAATAGTAGATAATGGGAAGTTTTCAATAACATATTCTGAAACTTTTTCTTGGTATCCATTTTGAACATCTACGACTAATTCATTAGGCCTAAAGATCTGTAACTTTGTTAATTCAAGATAATTTTTTAATACCTTTAAATCTATTAAAATAAAATTATTATTATCGGAAGTTCCAGGAAAATACTTCGCTGTCTTGATAATTTTCATAGGAATATAGCTTCCTGCAGCATAAAAAATTATTTGATCTCCAATGACTTTTCCTGACTTTGAAATAAATTGGTCGCTTGCAATTACAGGAATTCCTCCTGAATAATCACTTACATAAATTCCTCTTATGCCTTTCGTTGACCCATTTCCTAATTTAATAATTAAGCTTTCATCATTTGATTCAATATTGGTATCAAATCCTTCAGAAGTGGGCATAGGGGCCCAATTTAAATTATCTTTAAATGAGAATTGGTTAATTATTTTAGAATTATTATCCAAGAATGATATTGAGTCTAAATAAAGTGTAAATGGCACTGAATTATCTTCACTTGATGGTTCATAAACCTCAATACCAATTAGTCTGGCTGGAAATTTAATATTTTTTAGTTTGACCGAATTTATTGTCCATTTATCAGGCTCAACAGGACCTAAACTAACTGCAGTAATTCGGCTATCTGATCCTTTAACTATTGCCCATAAAAAAGAGTCCTCTAAGTCTTTATTCGAATAATTTTTTATATTAATAGACGAAATATTATCTTCAATTAATATTCCAGGATCATACTCATTATTTTCCCATTCTGAAAATAATTGCTCCTTACTTTCATAAAAAAAATCCTCTCTTGTCCATGCTATATCTACCAGGTTTTTATCAACTCCCAACAACTGGGCATCGACTCCTGCTCCAGTTGTTCCTGAATTTCCTGAAATTCTATTCATCCTTCCAACAACATTTATGCCTTTTTGATCTAAAAGATCAGAAATGTATTCTTCTTCTATTCCGAATGGGCTACTTTCTGAAATTCTAAAATCACTTATCGTGATAAAAGAAGATTTATCTTTCTTACTTTTTTCTAATGAACTTTGAATGCTTGAAATTACAATGAAAGAGGTCATGCCCAAAGCAACAATTAAAAAAAGCCATAAATACCAATTAGAATTTTTAGATAATTTTTTTGAACTTAAGTAAAGTGGGGCGTAAGTCACAACACCAATTATTGATAAAATTTTTAATAATATTGGCAATATCCTTATTAGCACCATAGTTAAAAAAATCATTAAAACTGAAGACATTAAAAAGAAAGTATATTGATTAAGAATTAAATTTTCAGCAACAGAACTCAAAACTCTCATTTGTAATTCAAAGAAAATTAATATTGATCCTATTGCTATAAATACATCCAGAAAATATTTAGTAAATATATTATTTTTTACAGAAGTTCCAATAACAAATAATCTTTTCGAATTAACAATTTGATTATTAAAAGCTAGATAAATAATAAAGCTAAACACACAAGCTATTAATAGAAAAATAATTGAAATAATTAATGATTCTGCTTTAAAAACAAATAACCAATTTGTTCCTATTGGTTCCTGTTTTAAGTATGTAGAAATAACAAAATTTAAAACAATATTACTTAATATAGGGGCTATAATCATTATAGGAATTCCAAAAATAAGCCATTCATAAAGAAAATATTTTATAACTCCAAATTTTGAAGCGCCTCTTAAAAATAAGTAATTGATCTCTTCTTTTCTTTCTTGATTTATCAGGAAAGAAAACATTGCCAGTAAAGTTGAGCTAAAAATTACTAGTAAAGAAAATATCATTAGCACGGGGGCCCTAACAAAGTTCATTTCATTGTCTGTCTTTTCTGTAACTCTATCTAACTGAGTAAGGACGGTCGCCTGAGGAAAAGAAATTAACATATTTTTTTCAAAGTTTTGTAAATTTTGTAAGTAATTCTTATCAATATTTTCAGTAAGTTTTTCATGAGCTACATCAAGATACCACCAAGCTCTAACTGGCAAGCCTTTTGTTAAAGGCTGCAGAAAATCAAAATAATCATCTTGACTCATAACAAGAACCAATGGGAGCTGACAAGTCATACACGGGGAAGGAGGCAAAAAGAGTTCGTCATAGTAACCAAATAGTTCATTATTAGCAATCTCATTGAAGTATCCTGATATTCTTAACTCTAAATCTGAGGTTAATGTTTCACTTAAATCATCATTCAAAAATTGACTTAGTTCATCTAAATTTTTAACTCCAAAGGTGGATAAGCCTTCCTTTAATTCATCAATATCTATATTGCCAATTGTTTTATTTGATGAGCCCTTAAATATATCTTCCACTGATCCACCATCAGCCTCAATTTGAAAAATAAAATTTTTGATATTTTCCTTTGTTTCTTTTAGTCCGCTATCAACATTTCCACCTGCACCCTTTATTGAATCAGCTCTCAATATATCTCCAACTTTTAATCCAAGATCATCTAGTCTTTTTTTAGGAGCCAAAACATTAATATAGCTTTCTTCAATACTATTTTCATTTGTAGAATTTATGAATTTCTCGTTATTACTTAATGCAACAAAAGTTAATAATGAGGCTGTTCTACTTTTATCTGGTTCTGGCTTACCCCAATAATATTCTGTGGATTGAAGAACTGAACTCTGATCAATAAATAAATCGTCTAAATCTGAACTGGCGAGATTTATAATTATAGAATCATTTTCTTCAAATGAATCTTTAATTAGTGGCTGATTTCCTGTCGTGATACTTATATTTTTTGTAGTTGCAGGAACCTGATTCAAGGCATCTTTATAAATCATGCCTTTGACCCACCCTAAGTATGTGGGTCCAGAAATTATAAATGTATTTGCTATCAAAAATGAAAGCCAAAGCAATGATAAAATTTTCCACTGACTTTTTGCTCTATAAAAAATATATTTGATCATAATTTAATAAAGTCTTATTAATTTCTAGCATTTATTACAGTATCCAAATCTTTATCTCCTCTTCCACTAACCAATAAGACTAATTTTTCATTTTTGTTGGTCTTTTTCATGAACTTATCTAAAAAGCCAATTGCATGTGCTGGTTCAAGTGCAGGGATTATTCCCTCAGTAACACTAAGCAAATCAAATCCTTCTAGCGCTTCTTTGTCTGTGGCAGAAAAATATTTTGCTCTGCCGATATCCTTTAGGTGACTATGCTCCGGGCCTACTCCAGGATAATCTAATCCTGCAGAAATAGAATGGGCCTCATTAACTTGACCTTTGTCGTCTTGCAATAAATAAGAATAGGAGCCATGCAAAACACCTGGGGATCCTTTAGACATTGTTGCTGCATGCTTTCCTGAATCAATACCTTTTCCAGCTGCCTCTACCCCAATAAGTTTAACTGAATCGTCTTGAATGAAAGAAGAGAAGATGCCTATAGCATTACTCCCACCCCCAACACAAGCCATAACATAGTTTGGAAGGCCACCAAACTGACTAATCATTTGAGATCTAGTTTCATCTCCAATAATTTTTTGAAAATACTTAACTATTGATGGATAAGGATGGGGGCCAACTGCACTTCCTATGATATATAAAGTATTCTCTACATTTGTAACCCAATCTCTTATAGCTTCATTTACAGCATCTTTTAAGGTTCTGCTGCCTGATGTTACTGGGACAACTTCAGCCCCAAGAAGTTTTATCCTATATACATTAGGCGCCTGCCTTTTTATATCTTCTTCACCCATATAAATAACACAATCTAAATCTAATAATGCGCATGCAGTGGCTGTAGCGACACCATGTTGACCTGCCCCAGTTTCAGCAATTATTCTTTTTTTTCCTAGTCTCTTTGCTATTAAGCCTTGGCCAAGCGCATTATTAATTTTATGAGCCCCTGTATGAGCTAAATCTTCTCTCTTTAAATAAATTTTTGCTCCACCAAAATGATTGGTTAGGTTCTCTGCGAAATATAATGGGGTGGGTCTTCCAACATATCCAGACTGGAGCAATTTTAGTTCTGTATTAAATTCTTCATCAACTATATATTTAGAAAAAGATTGCTCTAGTTCGTCTAAAGCAGGGATGAGAGTTTCAGGCACATAACTCCCTCCAAATTTTCCAAAAGATTTTGTGAGATGATTTTCCCCTGTATTTTTATTATCCATAAAACTATTTTATACGATCTTTAATAAAAAAAATTTAATTACATGATCCTCCAGGACCATTACAAGTTTTCCAATAATCATTAACTTTTTTCATTCCAACCGCTAGTTGCTGACCTATAACTCTTTTTCCTCCAACAGTCTGAACTTGTGCATATATTACACCAACCGCATTTCCTTCATAATCAATTATTGGTCCGCCACTATCACCTGGGTCAGCACCTGTATCTACTACTACTACTGGAAAAAGATCGTTAGAATAATTTTTATCATTTAAAATTTGGTACTTCGGAGCCGAGTTGTATTGACCTGCAGTTCCCATTTGATTAAATGCAGATACTACTATTCCTTCTCTAACCGCAGGATAATTAGTGACTCCTGTAGAATATCCTATCTGCACTACAAACGTTCCAGCATCTTCAGAAGTTAATTCCTTTCTTATTAATGGAATAGCTCCGTGGTTCTCTGATTTAATAAACGCAAGATCTGAATTTTCATCCCAAGACCTTACCCACCCTATTTTCTTGACCACCTGCCCATCACTAGAAGGTATAAATATATCTACAGAATTAGCGTCGGTAATAACATGCTCATTAGTTACAATATAATCTTTATCAATAGCCCATCCAGTGCCCTCAACTCCCCCATGTTTAATTAAAACTACAGACTTTCTATATTGATCATAAAAAGCATTAATATTTACAAGGTTTGGCTGAGGAGTTGCATATGGCTCTTCTAATAAATTTCTCAAATCCTCTTCTAGTTCAATAATTGTTACCGGGGTTGGAGTTGGCACAGGAGTTGGCATTGTTACCGGGGTTGGAGTTGGCACAGGAGTTGGCATTGTTACCGGGGTTGGAGTTGGCACAGGAGTTGGCATTGTTACCGGGGTTGGAGTTGGCACAGGAGTTGGCATTGTTACCGGGGTTGGAGTAGGGAAAGAGGCCATAAGATTTTGAAATTTACTGTCAATCGTATCTTCAATTTCGGCTTGACTAGGTCCACACCCAAAAGTAAATAGAGCAAAAAATAATAACAATGTTAAAAATAATCTCACCATACTAAAGCTTGCCCATCTCTTCTTGGATCGACCGCAGCGCCAATCAATCCGCTTTCTGAAATACTTATCATTCCTTCGCTTCCACTTCCCTCCCAAGGGCCAACAATATTAATCTTGTGCCCCATTTTTTCAATATTTTTAACTATCTCATCACCAAATCTACTTTCTAAACTTATAAATTCTGAGGTTGAATGAGGAATAGTGGATTCTGTAAGATTTTGGTAATGAGTCCATCTTGGCATACTAACTGCCTCACCAACCAAAAAATTATGATCAATGATTGAGGATAATACCTGCATATTTGTTTGTACTTGTGTGTCAGCTCCAGGTGTGCCATTAACGAGACATAATTTATTTTCAGAACCATTTGATTTAAAAACCATTACCGGGTTCATGGTATGTCTTACTCTTTTTCCTGGAATTAAATAATTAATATGATTTTTATCAAGGTGCCAATATGACATTCTGTTGTTCATTAAAATTCCTGTTCCATCAATAACCATCCCTGACCCCCATTGAGTTTGAATGCTTTGTAGTTGTGACACAGAATTGCCATCCTTATCAACAACACAAAAATAAGTGGTATCTCCTACTCGGTCGGGTTTATAGTTTATCTCCAGCTCTTTATTGCTTATTCTAGGCCCATTAATATTTATTTTATTTGATAATTCTTTGGCGTAGTTTTTATCAAGCATTAAATCAACTGGCACATCAAAAAATTTGGGATCAGCTAAATATCTTTCTCTATCATAAAAGGCTAATCTCTTTGCCTCAACCATTAAATGCATTGCAGATTTTGAGAATGGACTCAAATCCTTTTGAGAAAAATTTTCAATGATGTTCAATTGTTGAAGTAATGTTATTCCACTAGAATTAGGTGGTGCCTCATAAACATCATAGCCTCTATATGAAGTACTAATAGGGTCTTGAATTTCTGATTCAAATTTGTTGAAATCATTTATTGAAAATAATCCATCATTTTCGTTTGAAATTTTTACAATTTTGTCGGCGATTTTGCCTCTGTAAAAAACATCTTCTCCTTCAATAGAAATTAATTTTAATGTTTCGGCTAAATCTTTATTAATTACTCTATCTCCAAAATTTTTTAACCCTTTTTTCTTGTCTCCCCAAATCTTCAAAGAGCTTTGAAAATTTTCGGCTTTTGAGTCCGATTTTAGTGATGTTGACTGATCTTGGCTCAAAGCAACACCATTAGATGCAGCGTCAATTGCTGGAGCAAGACACTCCTGAAGGCTCAAAGAACCTTTTAATTTATGCATCTTTAAAACTCCACTTACTAAACCAGGAACTGATGCCGAACTAATTCCTTTTATAGGTATTTTGTCACCAACTTTATATGAAAATTCTGGGGCTGGGCCTGTAGCATTAATTACATTAACTTTATCTTTCTTTGAGTCGTACATCATAATAAAGCCATCACCTCCTATCCCAGACATTTGTGGCTCAACAACACCTAACATAAAACTAATTGCACATGCTGCGTCAAATGCGTTTCCGCCTTTCATTAAAATATCTCTACCTATGGAAGAAGCCATCCAGTGGTTCGTTACAACAGCTGCATTAAATCCAATCATATTAGTATTAATTGAGCCGTAATTATTGCCATGTGGTAAATTATGTTTCATTGCATCCTTTTAAAGTATGTGGGTAATTATATACTTCATTAATTAAAAAAAGGGGGCTTGTAGTTATGAAAAATAATGAAATTATAGAAAAGATAATTAAAGAAAGAAGAAATGTAAGGACATTTAGTAATAAAAAAGTTTCAAAAAAGATTACTTCAAAAATTATTGAGATGGGAATATGGGCTCCCAATCACAGAATGACTGAACCATGGAGATTTAGAGTTATACAAAAAAATTCTGAAAAAAGATTATTAATTTCAAAAAAGATTGAAAAATATATAAAGAAAAATTCCAATAATAGTAATTCTGAAACAGTTCAAAAAATTGCAGATAAAGTTAAAACTGAATTTGAAGCATGCCCGCTGATTATTTACGTTTCCTCTTTAGTAGGAAAAAGTGAAGAAGAAACACTAGAAAACTACTCTTCAACCAGCATTGCAATTCAAAATATGTCATTATATGCATGGTCTGTGGGAATAGGAATAGGCTGGTCTACAGGAAAACCAATAAAAGTAAAAGAATTAAAAAAAATAATAGAGGTTCCTAATTCATCAATAATTGCAGGATGTTTATATATGGGTTACATAGAAAAAAAATCTGTTATTATAAAAAAATCAAGAACAAATCACTTAAAGAAAACAATCTGGAATTAATATGTCTGAAAAATTCAAAAATTTTATAAATAACAAATGGGTTGACCCAATAACTGAAAAATATTTCGAAAGCACTAATCCTGCTGACGAAACAGAAGTGCTTGGCAAATTTGCTAGTTCAGGTACACAAGATGTGAATCTGGCAATTAACAGCGCATATGATAGCTTTAATTCTTGGAGCAAAATATCTCAAATACAAAGAGGTGATTTTCTTTATAAAGCATCATCATGGCTTGAAGAAAATGTAGAAAGATATGCAGAAGCTATAACTAAAGAATGTGGTAAATCTATAGCAGAATCTCAAGGAGAAGTGGGAAGATCTGTGGCTCTTTTAAGATATTATGCTGCCCAAGGTTCTGATCCTGTCGGAAATGTTGTTCCGTCAGTTAATGCAAATATTCTATTATATACGACAAGGGTGCCGTTGGGTGTTGTGGGGCTTATCACGCCTTGGAATTTTCCATTGGCTATTCCTATTTGGAAAATGGCTCCGGCTATAGTTTTTGGAAATACAATTGTTCATAAGCCTGCTTCTTCTACTCCTTTATTAGGGTCGATGATTGCTGCTATGTGGGAAGCTGTCGGGTTGCCAGAAGGTGTATATAACTTAGTAACTGGTTCTGGTTCAGAATTAGGTGACTCTATAATTGATCACCCTTATACAAACGCTCTTAGCTTTACTGGATCAACACATGTTGGTCAAGGTGTTGCTGTTAAATGTGCTAAAAATGGCATGAAATATCAACTTGAAATGGGTGGCAAAAATCCTGTAATAATAATGCCTGATGCAAATCTTGAACAAGCTGCAGAAACAACCCTTTCTGGGGCAATGAAATATTCTGGTCAAAAATGTACTGCAACATCAAGAGCGATTATTAGCGAGCAGGTAAAAGATGAATTCACAAAAATATTAACAAATAAAATTGAATCAATGAAGGTGGGGGATGGGATGGATCCTAGCAATATAGTGGTTCCTGTAATTGATAAAAAATCTTTATCAAATATTAATCAAAAAATTAATCAAGCTAAATCAGAAGGATGCAATTTAATGTTTGGTGGAAACATATTGAATGATGGAGATTTTAAAAATGGGAACTTTGTTGAACCAACCTTATTTAGTGACGTTGACCCTAATTCTATGATAGCCACTGAAGAAATTTTTGGGCCTGTTTTGGCACTGATAAATACTCAAAGCTATGAAGATGCAATTAAAATAGCCAACCAAACATCATATGGTTTAAGTGCAGGGATTTTTACATCCAATCTAAATTTAGCAATGGAATTTGCCAATAATATTAATGCTGGAATTGTAAAAATAAATGGAGAAACTGCAGGCTTAGAACCCCAAGTTCCGTTTGGAGGAATGAAAGAGTCTTCTTCTGGCGCAAGAGAACAAGGAAAGGCAGCTATAGAATTTTTTACTCAATCAAAGACCATTTATGTTGAAAGGTCTGCATAATGTATTTAGGTACTCAATTTGGAGCAAGAACTGATGCAGATTACGAAACTTTCAAGCAACTTGGAGTAAATCACATAAATGGTTTTCCTGAGATAGCTCATCAAAACTGGACCTCTTCAAATCTTACAGAATACAAAGAAAAAGTGGAGTCTTATGGGCTTAAATTAGACATGGTTCAGCTTCCTTTGAGTTCTGCAGATTTAGATACAAGGGCAAAAAGTGGAGAATTTTATAACATTCTAACAGGAAAAAGCCCCGAAAGAGATATTGAAATCGATCGAATATGCGAAATAATTCAAATGTGTTCAGATGCTGAAATACCAGCTGTAAAATATAACTTGAATATTATTGGAATACCAAGGACTGATAGCGAATTTGGTAGAGGAGGCGCTAAACTTTCAACTTTCAAATGGAATAATGCTGACAAAAATTCTCCAGACACAATTGCTGGAAAGGTATCAGAAGATATTTTTTGGGAAAGAATAGAATATTTTTTGGATAAAGTTGTTCCTGTAGCTGAAGAAAATAAGGTTAGATTGGCTTGTCATCCTCATGATCCATATACACCTCCGGGCTTTAAAGGAGTAACAAGGGTTTTGGGCACCGTTGAAGGGCTAAAAAAATTTATTTCAATTAAAGAAAGTAACTTTCATGGTTTAAATTTTTGCCAAGGCACTATAACTGAAATGATGGAAACCCCAGGGGAAGAAATTTTTGATGTTATCAGATATTTTGGAGAAAGAAATAAAATTTTCAACGTTCATTTTAGAAATATTCAAGGCAACAAATTAAACTTTACGGAAGTTTTTCCTGATGAAGGATCTATAAATATGTATGAAGTCATTAAAGTCTACAAAGAAGTAAACTATCCTTACATGTTAATGCCTGATCATGTCCCTCAAATTAATGCAAAAGACCCAAAAATGACTGCCTTTGCTTACTGTTATGGCTATATTAATGCTTTATTGCAAGCAATCAACGAACTTTAGTCTGGCCACTGAATTAGTTCAAGTCTTACATTTCCAGGAGTTTTAATAAAAGCTATTTGCATTCCGTTTGGCATATCAATAGGGCCTTCAGCTAATGTTGCGCCCATGCCTTCTAATCTAGATATATCAGCATTGATATCGGAGGAATCAAATCCAAAATGCTCAAGTCCATAATGTGGATCAGCATCGCTAGGTCCTAGCTTTTCATTTGTTCTTTCACCAGAAATATTTACACGCAAACCATCTTCACTTTCGCATGAAATAAATCGATCTCCAACTGCACGAACTTCATTGCTTGTTATCTTAAAATTAAATGCTTTCACAAACCAATTAGCATCAGTTTCAGGGTCATTGCTTTTAAGGTGTATATGATTAATTTTATACATTTTTTTCCTCTCTTCTAATTTTTTTATTGCTTAATTTTATACATTAATTTGTCATGGGCATCAGGCCATCCATATATAAACCATTCAGGCGTATTGTTTTTAAAATCATTCACATTAAGTTCATTCCCTTTGATGTCAGTAGATTTAATTCCTAATTTATTTCCTATTAATATTAATGCTCCGACATGTTCTAGAGAAATTTTATAAATAGCCATAATTGGTAAATTTCCTTTAATTATCTGAGACCCAGGATAAACCGCTGAGGCAAAAGAATTCACATATGAAAAATTTTTTATCCAATTTAGTTTGTTTTTGAATAAATCCACCCAATTTCTACCAGACTCTATTTCTAAGCATATCGTCATATCATCTATTTCTGGAAAATTATTTTTTGGGATTAAAATAACTCCATCTTTATAAACATTTTTTTCATCACAATAAATAATTTCATTTGATGAAGGGCACATTATAGCTCCAACTGAAGAATTATTAGAAGAAAAGAAGGAGACAGTTAGGCCCCAAGTTTGCATAGAATTGCTAAATGGCACTGTTCCACATAGAGGGTCTACGGCCCAAAATTTTTCATTGTCAGCAAAAGAAAACTGTTCTGTAGATTCTTCTGAAAGTATAGGAAATGAAGATTTAGACTTGATTGTTTCAATTATAATTTTTTCTGAAATTAAGTCTGCCTCAGTTACTAGGCCGGCTTTATGTTTGTTCCATTTTTTCATATCAGAGATAACATTTTTCTCTTGAAAATTTTTCAATTTTTTTCCAGCTTTTTCAACTGCTTCTATACAAATTTTTAATTCTAAGCTGATAATATTTCCTTTACCTTTAAACAATAAGGTCCATCTATATTTAATTTAACACTTATTTTTTGAGAAGAATTAAACTCAATTGTTCTCTCGCCATCTAATGCTACCGTCCCAGAAGATAATTTAACACTTATATTCTTATTATTATCAAATTCTTCCCATCCTAGGATTTCAATTTCTTCAATTTTTCCTGGAGCTATAGCTGACATTATTTTTTGGGGATTACTATAATCATTCTGACCTAGAGAAATGTGAATGCCTTGATTAAAACTTAAATCTTTTTTTATTAAAGAGTATCCAATTGATGAAAAACCTATTCCTTCATAACTAACTTTAGATATAAAAATTTCATCAACATTTTTTATATCCCAAATTGCTCTAGATCCAATATAGGGAGTTCTAGAAATAACAACATCTACTAAAGAAGAGTCGGTTAATTTATTATTTTCATAAATTTCTAATTTTTTTTCCCTTTTTGAGTATTTTTCTATATTTTTTAATAAACAAAATTTAGCTGCAGCAATTCCGACAACAGTTCCTTCCAAATTTAAAGGAAATAAATTGTTGGTTCCAGTAGAAACTGGCAGAATAGGAGTTTCTTTTATGTGTTTAGATACTAATCTACATGTTCCATCGCCACCAAAAACAATAATGCACCCTACTTTATTCGCTTCCATTTCTTTCGCAGCTTGAATTGTTGTTTCTTCTGAGTCTAATATATTTGTATTTATTAAAATTGTTTCGATTTTTTCTGAATACTGTTCTCTTGCTCTCCTAGATATATCGCTATAATCAGGCATTACATAAACTTTTTTAATGCCATAAGCAACTAGACCAGCATATAATTTTAAAATCTCATTAGACTTCATATGAGTTGATACTACAGAAGCATTTGCAACTAATCTTCTTATGTCTTTTCCTGATAAAGGATTTGCAATAATTCCAACAGATGAAAAATCTCTATTTTTATCCATCAATGATTGAAGGTTCATTAATATTTTTAATTATTTCTTCTAAGAACTTTGCAGCAGGAAAGCCATCTACAACCCTATGATCAAAAGTGAGGCTAATATACGCTGCTTTTCTATCTTTCAATTCTCCTTGATCAATAAAAGGTTCGCTTAAAGTTCTTCCAATTCCTAAAATTCCTACTTGGGGAGGATTAATTAAAGGGTCAAAATAATCAACCACTGTTGATGAAAGATTTGTGATTGAAAAAGTTCCATCGCTAAAATGCTCTGGTTTAAAACCTGTTTTTTCAATTTTTGAATATTCCCTAATAATTTTCGCTATTTCAATTATTGATTTTTTTTCAGTATTTTTTATTACAGGAACCACTAAGCCTTGTTTTGCAGCAAAAGCATATCCTATATTGATATCATCAAAAGTTTTTATTTCATTATGCAAAAAATGAGAATTAAATATTGGATATTTTTTAATTGCATTACTTAAACACTTTATTAACAAATCTTGAGAGGTTGGTCTTATTTTTTCTTGCCTCCATTCAGAAATTAATATTTTTTGATAATCATTAAATTTATCTAGTGCGACTTTTGATACCAATGTAACAGCAGGAATCTCATTACTTTGTGACATTCTTTTAGCAATTACTTTTCTTATTCCTGAAATATTTTCAGATATCTCTGAAGATTTAGGATTATCTGAATTAAAACTTTTTACATCATCATCTAGTATTCTGCCATTTGGCCCAGTACCTTTAATCAAAGATATGTCTACATTTAATTCTTTCGCTAACTTTCTTGCTCTTGGAGTTATTTGAACAGATTCTTTTATTTTTTTTATTGCACTTTGTAATTTAATTTTAGAACTGTCTTCACTGTCTTCACTACTAGTTTCAGAATTATTTACTTCAGGCAAAGACTCATCATCACCAAGAATAATTGCTAGGATTTCTCCAACTTTTGCTACTTGGCCTTCTTCGTATAAGATTTTGCCAATTTTTCCAGATTCTGGGCTTTCTATCTCTGCATTAACCTTTGATGATTCTACTTCTACTAATTGATCTCCCTTTTTAACCAAATCACCTTCTTTTTTTAACCACTTTATGATTGTTGCATCATTCATACCCATGCCCCACTGAGGAAGATATACATTAGTAGCCATAATTAACTCTATTCAAGTGTGCCTTTCACAGCATTCATTATTTTTTCTTCTGTTGGAAATATAAGTGACTCCAAGGCTTGAGTAAAAGGTACATGAACTTGTTCTGCTGCAACTTTAGCTGGCGGAGCTTGTAAATTCCAGAAGCCTTGTTCGCTCACAATTGAAATTATTTCACTTGCGGCGCTACACACTTTATGAGCTGGGTCTACAACGACTAATCTTCCGGTTTTTTCAACAGATTCTAAAATTATTTTTTTATCTAAAGGGACAAGAGTTCTTGGGTCTATTACTTCAACAGATATCCCATCCTTTTCAAGCTTTTCTGCTGCATTCAATGCATGAATATTTCCTCCTGCTATTCCTACAACCGTACAATCTGTTCCTTCTCTCAATAATTTACCTTTTCCAAAGGGGATTAAAAGTTCTTTATCCTTATTATCTGGAACATCTCCTTTAATTCCCCCAAGATTCCCATCCTCAAAAATAATACAAGGATCGTTATCTCTAACAGCAGTTTTCATTAGTCCTTTTGCATCTTCAGGGAAAGTGGGAACAATTATCTTTATTCCAGGCATATTCATAAACATTGGATAGTTTCTGTCAGAATGATGGGCGGCGGCGGCATTATTATAGTACATTACTGCCCTTATTGTGACAGGCAATGATGCTTGGCCACCGAACATATATTTCATCTTTGCAAGCTGACTAATTAGTTGGTCCATGGCAACCCACATAAAACTAGTTAAAGTTTCAACAATTGGTCTCATACCAACAAGACTAGAGCCAACTGCTGCACCAATAAATCCATTTTCTGAAAGAGGAGTATCTAGAACTCTGTTTTCTCCGTATGCTTCAAAAAGGCCTTTTGAAGCTCCATAAATTGAGGCTCTTACATCTTCGCCCATATAATAAACTGAATCATCTCTTTCCATTTCTTCAAAAATGGCTTGATTAAGAGCTTCTACATACATAATATTTTTCAATTTATTTTCTCCATTTATGCATATTCTATTGGGTCTGTGAAAAGATCATCATACAATTCTTCAGGGGCAGGGAAAGGGCTTTTTCTTGCAAAATCAACTGCTTTTTCTACTGCAATTTTTTCTTTTTCTTCAATTTGGTCAAACTCTTTTTGTGTGATTATTTCTTGTTTTATCATATTGCTCTTCAGCACTTCAATAGGGTCTCTTTTTTTCCATTTTTCAACTTCCTCATCGCTTCGATATGACTGATCCCTACGAACTGAAGCTAAGCCTAAAGAATGGTCCTCATACCTATAAGTTAATCCTTCAATAAGAGTTGGGCCCTCACCACTACGCGCCCTATCTACTGCTTCGCTTGTAGCTTCATACATAGCCAAAGCATCTTGACCATCTACTAGTACACCTGGAATTCCGTATGCAGAAGCTCTATCAGATATATGATCTACTGAAACAGAATCTTTATATGAAGTGGTGACAGCAAATTGATTATTTTCACAAACAAATATTACTGGAAGCTTCCATAAAGCGGCTAGATTCATTGATTCATGGCAGGCGCCTTGATTTGAAGCTCCATCTCCAAAAAAAACTAATGATATAAATTCTTCATTTTTTAATTTTGAGGCCAAGGCTGCCCCTGTTGCGACTGGAACAGATGAAGCAACTATTCCAGATTCTCCAAGAATTCCTATAGAAAAATCTGCTAAATGCATTGAGCCCCCTTTTCCTTTGCAATAGCCATCTCGCTTACCAAATATTTCTGCCATCGCTTTATTAATATCTCCGCCTTTAGCTATAGGGTGTCCATGAGAACGATGGTTTCCAGCTATATAATCATCATCATTCAGCGCTACACAAGAACCAACTGCCACTGCTTCTTCTCCAATATAAGTATGGAGGCTACCAACTATTTCTCCAGACTTCTGGCACTCTATTAAAGCAGACTCAAACAAACGGATTCTTATCATGCGGGTTAACATTAAGAATTGCTTTTCTTTGCTTATCATTTTGTATTATTTAGCATTCAATATTTAAGGATTTGTAGTTGGGATAATTATATAATAAATAATGAACATTTAACTAATTTGGCCTAACTTAAACTAGTAAATTAATATCATGGCAAACGCAAAATATACATCTGAAGAAATAACGGTACTTAAGGGTCTTGAGGCCGTTCGCAAAAGACCTGGTATGTACATTGGAACAACTGGTCTTGAAGGCGTCCAGCATTTAATACATGAAATTGTAGATAATAGCGTTGATGAATCTATGGCAGGATTTTGTGATACTGTCGAAATATTATTAAACGAAGATGGGTCTGTAACTGTCTCAGATAATGGAAGAGGTATTCCAGTCGATGTAAAAAAGGGTACCGGAAAATCAGCGTTGGAAATAGTAATGACAACTCTTCATGCTGGAGGAAAATTTGAAAGCAAATCATATCAAGTGTCGGGAGGGCTTCATGGGGTAGGGGCATCTGTAGTTAACGCTCTTTCTGAGCGTCTTACAGTTTATGTAAAAAGAGATGGGTTCCTAAACAAACAAGAATATTCAAGAGGAAAAATTTTAACTGAAATTGAAAAAACGCCCCTCGACGAGTCAATAAAAAATGAAACCGGAACCTCAATTACTTTTATGCCTGACATAGAAATTTTTAAAAGCGGTATAGACTATGACTACAAAAAAATAACCGACAGGTTTAGGCAAATGGCTTATTTAAACCCTAAACTTACAATTAGGTTCAAAAGTAATTATCACTCTAGTCTTTGGCCCAATAACTCGACGACTTTCAGATTTACCGGAGGGGTTCAAAGTTATGTAAGAAGCCTTAATAGGTCAAGGACTCCTATACATCAAAACATAGCTTCAATAAACGGAACCTTATCTCCAGATGACTCGAAAGCAAAGATAGATACTCCTGTTATTGTTGATATAGCATTTCAATATAATGAAACCTTTCAGGAGAATGTCCTTTCTTTTGCTAACTGCATAGTAACACCTGAAGGAGGCACTCACTTAACTGGCTTTAGAAGGTCTTTGACACGAGCAATAAATAATTATGGTAAAAAAAATGGCCTCCTTAAAGATGACCTTAAGGATGTCTCTGGTGACGATGTAAGGGAAGGCCTAATGGCTGTTATAAGTGTAAAGCTTGGTGAGCCTCAATTTGAAGGTCAAACTAAAGCAAAGCTTGGTAATCCGGAAATAGAATCTGCAGTGACTTCTCTTATGACACAACAATTGTCAGAATACTTAGAAGACAATCCTGGTGATGCAAAATCAATTCTAGAAAAAGCTGCAACTGCTGCAAGAGCAAGAGAAGCAGCTAAGAAGGCTAGAGATCTGGTTATTAGAAAAAATGCAATGGAAGGCGGTGCTTTACCAGGGAAGTTAGCAGATTGCACTGAAAAAGATCCTGTCAAAAGCGAGCTTTTTCTGGTAGAGGGTGATTCTGCTGGTGGTTCAGCTAAACAAGGAAGAGATAGGCAGTTTCAAGCTATATTACCTTTAAGAGGCAAGATATTAAATGTTGAAAAAGCAAGACCTGACAAAATGTTGGGTCATGCTGAAATTGCAGCATTAATCACTGCGACTGGAACTGGCATAGGTTTAGAAGATTATGACGCATCAAAGCTTAGGTATCACAAAATAGTAATTATGACAGACGCAGATGTTGATGGTGCCCATATTAGAACCTTGCTTTTAACTTTTTTTTACAGAAACATGCCTCAATTGATTGGGGATGGAAATTTATTCATTGCACAACCTCCTTTGTACAAAGGTTCAAAAGGAAAGTCTTCTCAATGGCTTTATTCAGAATCAGAAAAAGATGGATGGATGGCAGAAAAAGTATATGGCAAATTAAAAATTATTGGGAATAAAGACAAGAGTGTGGAGCTGGAAAAATCTGAGTTGGGAATTTTAGCTTCAAATATCAGAGATTACATAGAAAGCTACAAAGGGCTTGAGTCCTTAGAAATACCTTCAATGGTAATTGAAAAATTGATTACTGATCCTGAGCTAAGAGGTTTAAGTTTTGATCAGCCAAAAAGTGAAAATCAGCCACCAAATAATCCGCAAGCCTCTTTTGATGACTTAATAAATAATGATTCTGAAGAAGAAGTTCCTGTTGAAGAAGAAGTTCCTGTTGAAGAAGAAGTTCCTGTTGAAGAAGAAGTTCCTGAAATTAAACATAACGTAGAAGGCTTCGAAGTAACAAGGAGTATTTTTGAACATCCAACTTTAAACAGGCTTAGAATTTTATATGACAAACTAGGCAAATATATAAATGAAGATACCTTCGACGTAATAAAAGGTGATGAAAGCATATCTTCAAAAATTTCATGGAAAGAAATTCCATCAATTTTGGAGTCTAATGCTGACAATACTGGTGTAAATATACAAAGATACAAAGGTCTTGGAGAAATGAACGCAGACCAACTATGGGATACAACAATGGATCCCGAAAATAGGGTGCTTCTTCAAGTTACAGCAAACGATGCAACAGCAGCAGACGAACTGTTTAGAAAGTTGATGGGTGACGATGTAGCTCCAAGAAGAAGATTTATTCAAACAAATGCTCTTGAAGTAAAAAATATTGATATTGCTTAATCAGCGTGAAAAACTTCTTCTAGTTCTATCATGGATTCATCGGGTCTACTTTCATTAATATCTTCAAAATAAGGCTTCATGAATTCCTGCCATTTTGAATTAATTTCTTCTCTTTCCATGCCTTGAAGTGAATCTTCAAAACTTTTTTCAGCCTCAAAGTAACCGAATAAGGTTCCGTCCGACTTTAAGAAAATTGAATAGTTTCTCCATCCATTTTTTCTTAATGCTTCTAGCATCTCAGGCCAGACTTCTCTGTGATGTTTTTTGTATTCATCCATTTTTGATTCTTTAATCTTAAATATAAAACCTACTCTTTTCATGTAAAATACCCCTTAAACAAATTTTTATCTATGAATGAATTAAATTCTAAAAGACTTGAAAATTACATACAAGAGGCAAAAGAAGTGTTGCTGGAAACTGAAATGCTATCTTATTCAATTAAAAATGGTTCTATAAAATCAAAACTATCTGAAATTGTAATACCCAATTTAATTAATTTTATAACTTATTTAGAAGTTAAAAGGTTTGATAGAAAAGAAATAAATTTTTACATTAGGAAATGTCTTGAGGAGCTTAATGAAATAGCTGAATACAATAAACAAATGATGCTACTCACCTCAAAGTATAAAATAATTAAAGAAGATGCTAATTTGATAGTCGATTTGAAGCAATGAATAAAATTTTAATTTCCATAGATCAGGACTTTAAAAAAAGCATAAATAAAAAAAATATAAGAAATTGCATCATATCTTCTATTAACCATGGAGCTTTAGATAATTATGATGAATCAGTCTCTTTATCGATAACTTCCAATGAAAAATTAGAAGAACTCAATGATAATTTCTTAGGCAAAAAAGAGCCGACTGATGTTCTAGCATTCCCTTTTAATAATAATTGGAAGGAAGGAAAGGTCACTAACAAGAATATTGCTGATTATGAAAATTTTAAATATTTAGGAGATATATTTATCTCTTTTCCTAAAATAAAAGAACAAGCAAAAACACATAAAACTGGGATTGAATTAGAATTAAATATTATTCTTGCTCATGGAGTGCTGCATCTCCTAGGTTATGACCATAAGAACAAAATAATGAAACAAAAAATGATAATAAAGACAGTTGAAATAATGAAACACTTAAAATTAGATCACATAAAGGCTAAACTATCATTAGAAAGCAGAAATGGATAATAGAGTTTTATATCAAAAATGGAGACCACTAACATTTAATGAGATTGTTGGGCAAGAACATATAACGCAGACCCTTAAAAATGCTATTAATCAATCTAGTACAAGCCACTCTTATCTTTTTTCAGGCCCCAGAGGGGTTGGCAAAACTACAACTGCAAGAATATTAGCAAAAGCATTAAATTGCACCAATTCTTCTAACTGTAATATGCAAGAAGTCGGAACAAGAAAATTTTGTGAAATTTGTACATCAATGAATGCCGGATCTATGATTGATTTAATTGAAATAGATGCAGCATCAAACAGAAGCATTGACGACATAAGAGGTATTAAAGAAAAAGCGCTATTTGCTCCAAATATTGGTTCTAAAAAAATTTATATTATTGATGAAGCCCATGGGTTGACAGGCCCCGCACAGCAAGCCTTTTTAAAGCTTTTAGAAGAGCCTCCAGAAAATGTAGTTATTATACTTGCAACAACAGAAGTTGACGCATTGCCACTAACGATAATTTCTAGGTGCCAAAGATTTGATTTTAAAAGAATAGGCCACAAAGAAATCTCGAATCACCTATCTATTATTGCTAAAGAAGAAGAAATTTTAATTGATGGTCCTGCGCTAGATCTGATATCTGTTAATTCCTCAGGGAGTCTAAGAGATGCCGAAAACCTCTTACAACAAATTTCGTCAATTGGAGAAGAGACTATAAACGAAGAACATCTTCTTAAGTTTTTGGGTATTGGAACTTTTTCTTCTTCCTTAGAAATTCTTTCTTTAATTTTGGATAAAGAGCCTGATAAAGTTTTAGCTCTTATTCAAAATGAGGTTAATAATGGCACTGATCCTAAAATGATAAAAGACAGGTTGCTAAAAAATTTAAGAGGTTTGATATACACAAAAAACAACCTTGCTAATCTTTTAGAAGAAACGGAACATACAATAGTAAAATATGCAGAATTATCCAAAAAATATTCTTTGGGAGATCTTAGTTCAGTAACTTCTATTATTTTAAATGCTAATGTCCCCTCTAACGAACACCCCCCTATAAGCTTAGAGGTTGCTATCATAGATGCATGTTTCCATGGAAAGCCCGTCCAAGAGGTTGTGCAAGAAAATATAGAAGTTAAAAAACCTGCGCCCGTCCAAGAGGTTGTGCAAGAAAATATAGAAGTTAAAAAACCTGCGCCCGTCCAAGAGGTTGTGCAAGAAAATATAGAAGTTAAAAAACCTGCTTTTAAAGAAGAGTGGGATGAGGTTTGCTCCGCACTCAGAAGAGAAAAAGGAGATAAATATTTCCTGGGCGGCTTATTAAAATCAGTCTTGCCAGAAATTAAAGAAACCACAATTTCTCTCACTTTTAAAAGCAATACTATGAAGCAAAATTTCATAGACGAAATATCAAATGGCAAGGTTAGAGAAAAAGTTCAAGACACTATAAATAATTTCTTTAAAAAAAATCTTGAAATTTTAATTGAAGATACTGTTAATGGTGATAAAAAAGAACAGAACCCTCTAATAAAAACACCTATTGTTCAACATGCCATTTCAATGGGTGCAAAAATAAAAGATAAGTAATAAGGAAGGCAAAATGTTTAATAATGCAATGATGAAACAAGCAAAAAAGATGCAAGAAAAAATGAAAGAGGCGCAAGAAGAGATCGCTAAAATGGAAACTGAAGGATCATCCGGAGGAATATCAATTAAAATGGTTGGGGGCAAAACTATTGAAGAAGTAACAGTTTCGGAGAAGATTTTTGAACAAAAAGATAAATCTTTGTTAGAGAAATTTATCAAGGATGCTGTGAATGATGCTACAAATAAAGCTGACAAGGCCGCCCAAAAAAAAATGAAGAAGGTTACTGGCGGAATAAAAATCCCTGGCTTATTTTAAAAAATGACTTCTGGCAATAACTCTCTTCCAGTAGAAGTACAAAAATTAATAATTGCTTTTTCTACGCTACCAGGCATAGGGCCCAAGACTGCTCAAAGATTATCGTATTTTGTCTTGTCTCAAAATAAAGAAGAAACATTAAAATTATCTGAAGCCTTAATAGAAGTAAAAGAAAACCTTAGTTTCTGCAAAACTTGTTGTTTTATTACAAGTGACAAAAATTCTGAAAGTTGCAGCTACTGCTACGAAAAAGATTCTGCTCAGATCTGTGTTGTAGAAAATGTGATAGACGCAATCACTATAGAAATGTCAGGGATTCATAAAGGCTCATTCCATGTTCTGCATGGCGCAATATCTCCCATAAACGGAATTGGCCCTGAAAAATTAAAAATTGAGGAACTTATGAAAAGAATAAATAGAGGAGAAACCAAAGAAATAATTTTGGCAACAAATCCTACTTTAGAAGGAGAGGCAACTGGGATGTACTTAAATAAAATTATTTCTGAAAATTATAATAATATTAAACTTACTAAGCTTGCTAGAGGGTTGGCATCTGGAACAGATCTTGAATATTCTGACTTTAATACTCTTTCTAATGCCTTTCAAAACAGAACATCTATTGATGAAACCAACTAGTAATCACATAAAAGGCATTATAACCAGGTGTACAAATTATAAAGAAGCTGACCGTATTTTTACTTTAATATCAGACAACGGAATTATGAAATTCATTGCTAGAGGAGCAAAAAAACCTAGCTCAAGATTGTCTGGACACATAGAGCCTTTGAATTATGTCACACTTTATTATAGGCCCAGCAAATCATTAAATTCTGTTTCTCAGGTGGAATCAATCAACGCATTCTTAGAAATAAAAAAAGAATATAATTTAATATTAAGGGCCCAATATATGATGGAGCTATCGGAGTCTTTATCATCTGAAAATGAAGACAGCTCTTATATTTTAAGCTTATTAATTAGCACTCTATCAAATATTCATAATTCAAAAATACCGGACTTAGATATTTTAATTTTTGAATTCGAAATATTAAAACATCAAGGCTTTGGAATTAGGCTTTTTGATTGCACAAACTGCAATAAAGAACTGGAAAGATCAGATCACTACTTCTCTTCAAAAGTTGGAGGTTTTTATTGCGGAGGTTGTTTTGAATCTAAAGAAATTCATCACGAGAGTATTAAAGTCACTATAGAGCAACAGCTTCTTCTTAGAACAATAAGTAGAAAAAAATATAAGGACCTAATAAATTTAAATTTGGGAGAAAAAGAAATAAATAATTGCAGAAAATTAATTCAGAAATCAGTTGAAGACATAATAGGTGTACAATTAAAAACAGTTAAATTTAGTGACTTATAATGTAATGCCAGTTTCAAAAAAAATTAAAGTTAGAGGCGCTAGGGAAAACAACCTAAATAATATAAACGTAGATATCCCTAGAGATAAATTTGTTGTTATAACTGGGGTTTCAGGCTCGGGTAAAAGCTCCTTAGCTTTCAATACAATATTCGCAGAAGGACAAAGAAGATATATGGAATCTTTGTCTGCGTATGCTCGACAGTTTTTAGGGAGAATGGAAAAGCCTGATGTCGACTCAATTGAAGGTCTTAGCCCAGCCATTTCAATAGACCAAAAAGGGGCCTCTAAAAACCCTAGGTCTACAGTGGGCACTGTAACGGAAATTTATGATTATTTAAGGCTTCTTTTTTCAAGAATAGGGAGGCCTCATTGTCCATCATGCGGGAAAATAGTTGCCAAACAATCCATTGAAGAAATTACAGAAAGGATACTCAAATTAGAAGAAAATAAAAGAATTATGCTATTGGCACCAATAATTAAACACATGAAAGGCGAACATAAGAATATTATTTTAAAAATAAAAAGAGACGGCTATGTTAGAGCAAGAATAGATGAAAATATTTTTGAATTAGAAGAGGAAATTAACTTAAACAAAAATAAGTGGCACAACATCGAAGTTGTTGTGGACAGGCTAATTATAAAAAAGGATATGGACAGGTCAAGATTAAATGAGTCTGTAGAAGCGTGCTTGTCTCTTGGGGACGGCAGGCTAATTATAGCCAGCACTTTGGAAGAGGATATCATGGTTTCAGAAAATTTATCTTGTGCTAAATGTGATATAAGCATAGAAGAGTTAGAGCCCAGAAACTTCTCGTTCAACACACCTTACGGGGCTTGCAAGTCTTGTTCTGGGCTGGGCTACAAATTGCAAATTGAGCCTGAGTTAATTATTCCAGACCCTAATAAAAAATTAATAGACGGAGCTATTGTTCCCTGGACACTAAAAAATGGCGCCTTAGCCTGGGAATACAATTTCATTAGAACGCTTTCAGAGGTTCATGGGTTTTCTGTAGAAGATAAAATCAAAAATTTGGATCCAGATATTTTGAAATTAATTTTATACGGATCTAAAAATGATGTTTACCCTGTGAGATACTCTTCAAAAAGAGGGAGGGAAAAAATTTGGAGAACAAAATTTACAGGAATAGTTAACATACTTGAAAAAAGATTTCACTCTTCTGAGTCTTCTTCTGTGAGAGATTCCTTGCAGTCATTCATGACTCAAAAAAGATGCTCAGAGTGCAAAGGCCAAAGACTCAAAAAAGATGCCTTGTCAGTCAAAATACTAAATGAAAATATTTTTAAGATATCTGATCTTTCTGTTAAAGATTGTTACAAATGGGTAGAAGGGTTGCAAGAAGAGAAATCAACACGATACGAATCTTTAAATAAGTCGGAGTTAAAAATTGGATCACAAATATTTAAAGAAATTTCTTCTAGGCTTAAGTTTTTGGATAAGGTTGGTCTTGGATATATTTCAATAAACAGACCCACCTCAACTTTAAGCGGGGGAGAAAGCCAAAGAATACGGCTCGCATCTCAAATTGGCTCTGGGCTTACAGGGGTTATGTATGTATGCGACGAGCCCTCTATAGGCCTGCATCCAGTAGATAATAACAGGCTAATTAATACCTTGATTGAGTTAAGAAATTTAGGAAACACCATCTTGGTTGTCGAGCATGATGAGTCTATAATGCGTGCCGCCGACCATATAATTGATCTTGGTCCTAGGGCAGGAAACTTAGGGGGAAATATAACCGCACAAGGATCAATAGAAAAAATTATTAAATCTAACAATTCTTTAACAGGCGAATATCTATCAGGCAAAAAAAATATCGAGATTCCTAAAAAAAGAAGGTCTAAGCTAAAAGGCAAGAATATACAAATCCTAGGGGCCGAAGAAAATAATCTCAAAAACCTAGACGTCTCCATACCGCTGCAGCTATTGGTGTGTGTTACTGGCGCTTCTGGGTCCGGAAAAAGCACCCTAATAAATGAAATATTATATAAATCTCTGTACAAACATTTCCATAGTTCGAGAGAAATGCCTGGGAAACATAAAGGTGTTTCAGGTCTTTCAGAATTAGACAAAGTCATCAACATTGATCAAAGCCCTATAGGAAGAACTCCAAGATCAAATCCTGCTACATATACAGGGCTTTTTGGTTCGATTAGAGATCTTTTTGCTTCAGTCCCAGAATCAAGAGCTAAAGGATATAAGGCTGGGCGATTTTCTTTTAACGTAAAAGGCGGGAGGTGTGAGAACTGTGAAGGGGCTGGGTACAATGAGATACAAATGCAATTTCTCCCAGACGTAAGCGTTCCTTGTGAAGACTGCAAAGGAAAGCGATATAACCAAGAAGCCTTAAATATAAAATTTAAAGGCCTTTCAATTTCTGAAACACTAGACTTAACAGTGTCTGAAGCACTCAAGGTGTTTTCGCCTTATCAATCCATTTATAAAAAGCTTGAAACACTAAGCGATGTGGGGCTAGGCTACATAAAATTAGGACAACCTGCAACCACTTTAAGTGGCGGCGAAGCCCAAAGGGTTAAACTTTCAACATATCTTTCTAAGAGGGCAACAGGAAAGACGCTATTTATTTTAGATGAGCCTACTACAGGGCTTTCCTTTGAAGACTGTAACGCGCTTATAAAAATATTGCACAGGCTGGTAGATGCTGGAAATAGTGTTGTGCTAATAGAACATCATTTAGATGTGATTAAAAACGCAGACTGGATAATTGATCTTGGTCCTGGGGCAGGCGAAAGTGGCGGCGAATTAATTGCTGAAGGCTCTCCTGAAAATATAGCCGCAGTAAATGCTTCTTTTACTGGGCAATATTTGAATAAAGAATCAAAAATAAAACCTAAAGTTAGAGGGGCTGAGCCTAAAAAAATTACAGCCAATAAGCCTAAAAAAATGAAAAACAATTTAATGTTTAGCTTTCCCAAAAGAGATCAAGAGAGCATTGGCCAGATAAACCCCCCCAAAAAAAGATTTAGAGGACGGAGAAGGTCTAAGTCAATTATTTAATTATTGTTTCTGACTCTATTTTTGAATCGTCAATTTCCATGCCTAAGCCTGACTCTTTAGGTATGGCTATCATTCCTTTTTCTGGGTTAATTGGGGTTTTTAAGAAAAATTGATGAATGGCATTCCATTTAACTAGAAACTCTTGGTAAGGGGTATGGATTGGAGATTGGGTAATTGAGAAATTTATTCCTGCTCTTGAGGAATGCCCATGAGGTATTGTTATTAAATCATGAACGGTAGCATAGTTTGCTATTTTTAATGTTTCGCTCAATCCTCCTGCCCAATAAATGTCGGGCTGCAATATATCTAGCGCCTCCTGGTCTACAAATCTTTTGAATCCCCAGCGTGTATACTCATGCTCAGCCCCAGACAAAGGTATTGAGGTTCTTTCTCTTAGCTGCCTATAAGTGTCAATTCTATCTGGCATAGCAACTTCTTCAAGCCATCTGGGCTCATATTCTTCAATATAAGAAACCATCTTTACTGCATAATTCAGATCCCAGCTTTGCCAACAATCAAGCATAATATCATCGTCTTCTCCCAAAGTTTCTCTTAATGTTTTTACTAAAGCCACATTTTTCTTAAATCCTTCAGGGCCACTCATCGGGCCATGTCTAAAAAACCACTTTTGGGCAGCATACCCCATCTCCTTAAATTGTTGAGCTCTCTCTTTTACCAACCCAAGGTCTTCAACGGAGAATCCTAACATGCTAGCATATACTGGCATTTCTTCTCGAGTTGGTCCTCCAAGCAATTTATATACCGGCTCTTTATAATATTTTCCTTTTAGATCCCACAAAGCACAATCAATGGCGCTTAAGGCTATCATAGGGGTTCCTTGTCTTCCATGGACTTGAAATCTATGCATTTGGTCCCAAATTAATTCTATAGCGAGAGGATTTTTTCCTATAAGCAGGTCGACTAGTTGCTCTTTTATTATATACGCCTGAACCTTATCAATTGGCCCTCCTATTCCGGTGACACCATCGTCTGTTTTAATCTCAACAAATACTGCGGAAATAGGATATTCGTGCTCCTCTTGAACGCTACCAAATTTAGTTTCATTAAATTCTTCAGCCCTATAGTCAGGATAAATATCTATTGGTCTTGCCAGCCTCTCTTCCCAAAAAATATCTTCTGTTTTTAAAGTTCCTTTTAATTCCCTTAGTTCAACTTTTTCTATTTTCATGTTGCCTTCTGTTTCCTGTTCTTTTATGTAAAGATATTTACTATAATTACAGAAAATACAGTAAAGGTAAATCTATGGTTGGACAATTAAGAATATACACAATTAACAAGGGAATGGCTGAAAGCTGGCTGAAGCTATTTCATGAAATGATAGCCCCTAAAACACTTGAGTTTGGAATGGGAATACAATCCGCATGGATGGATGAAGAAAAAGAGAGATTTATATGGATAAGAACATATGAAAGTCTTGATGATATTAAAGCAAAAGAAGATGCATTTTATGGTAGCGACTGGTGGAAAGAAAATATGCCAACAATCAGAGGGCATTTGGCAAGAAGAGACATAACAATCATAGAGCCTTCAGCCTAGCAACTTAAAAGTATTCCGCTCATCTTTGTTTTCATAAAAAGTGTATCCGTTAATAAATTCGGCGCCGGAGATTTTTGATTTCCCTTCTACTTGAAGTTGACGGATTATTACTATTCCGTCTTTGACTGTTACTATTAACTGTTCGCGAGAGTGTATGCCAAGCATTCCTGAAGGACGGTCGCTTCTATTCCCTAAAAGGCAATGACAGGAAGAGGCACAATCATCCATAAAAACGGCACTAAAAAAATTTATTCTTTTTCCGTCTAAAAAAGAACAAGCGGCATTATTATTATCAAACGCTCTTATGTGGTTTATTACTTTTTCTCCGGGTTGACTCCAGTCAATATATCGATCTTCTTTTAATATTTTTTTTGTCATGGTAGAAAAGGAGTGGTCTTGTTCCTTTGCTTCGTTAATTTTTGAAGGGTCGCCTAATATTTTTAGGATAATGTTAGAGCCTTTTGCAAAGAGATTTTCAGTAAGCGTCTTTAGGTTGTCAATCTTTTCTATGGCGTGGGTTTCCTGTTCAACAATTGGGCCAGCATCAAGTTCTTCTGAAAGAACTATTATAGACACGCCAGTAATATGGTCGCCATTTTTAATAGCTGTATGAACAGGGGAGGGCCCTCTATATTTTGGTAGAAGCGAGGGATGTAAATTTAAGGAGCCATATTTAGGCAAACTGATAATTTCATCGGGAATTATTCTTCCGTAGGAGGCGACCACAATTACGTCTGGGCTCAGATTATTTAAGTCGCTGATTTCTGGTATTTGCTCGACGCAGCTGATTTTGTTCTCAGCACAATACTCCTTAACAGGGACAGGAGATTTTTTAGTTCCTCTGGACCTTACTTTGTCTGGAACTGTAACGGCCAGCACAACATTGTGCGAAGAGAGCTGCAGATCCTTTAAAACTAATTTTGCATTTTCATCTGTTCCAAAAAAAATGATTTTCATAATTTTTATATTACAACATTAAAGAACAAATGTTCTTTTAAACTAGCCTGTGAAAAAAAGAACAGCTTTTCATGATATTTCCCAGAATTTTGGGGAAATTTCACAAAGAAAGGTATTGCCATATATGCCTTACTATATGTTATGTTTGTTTAATCAATTGTATAAATATTTTATTACTATTTTTGCAACAACGGCTTTATAATTTTGGGCCTCTGAATTTTGAAATCAAATACTTACATCCGAGGTGTCTTTTTGTCAATTTTTAGAGATATGAGGAAAAAATAATTGGATATAAAAAGTTTATGGGCAAGGTCTTTAGAGATCCTTAAAGAAGAGATAAACTCAATAAATTTTAATATGTGGATATCCCCTATTGAGCCCACCTCTTATAAAGACAATTCTTTAACCTTAAGCGTTGAAGGGCCCTTTGCTTTGGAAATGCTACAGGCAAGATTAATGCCTAATTTAAAAAGAGCTGTTGAGGAATCCTGTGGAGTGGCAACAGAAATTTTAATAGTTAATAAAAAATCCGCAAAAACTGAAATTCACCTGCCATCAAAGTCAAACAGCAACAAATATACTTTTGATTCTTTTATTGTGGGCCCTTCAAATGAACTGGCTTTCGCAGCCTGTAAACAGTTTGCGGATTTTTCGGAAACGGATTTCAACCCTTTATATGTCTATTCAAATGTAGGTCTTGGTAAAACTCATCTACTTCTGTCAATTCACGGTTCCCTTATAAAGCAAGGCTTAAAAGTAAAGTATATTACTTCGGAAAGATTCACGAATGAATACATTAAGGCAATTAAGGAAAAGAAAACGGAGTCATTTCGATCTGAGCATAGATCTTGCGATGCCCTAATTGTTGATGATATTCAATTTTTAAGTGGGAAAACACAAACTCAGGAAGGCTTCTTTCACACATTTAATGATCTTTATTTAAATAACAAAAAAATTATTCTGGCTGGGGACGACCCTTCAAAATTAATAGAATTCGAGGCAAGGCTAACAAGTCGTTTTCAGTCTGGGTTGGTGGTTGATATTCAGCCTCCTGACTATGAAACAAAAGTGGCAATCATTGAATATAAGGCTGAAAAGTTAAGTCTCAATATTAATAGCGAAATTATAGATCATGTCGCACAGCTGTGCCAGGTAAATATCAGACAAATTGAGTCTATTTTAAATAGGCTGAAAGCAATGTCGCAACTAAGGGAAGAGCCGATTGATATTGATGGAGCTAAGTCTATGATAATAGGATTTGATGATATTAAAATTAATAATAAGCCAGGGCCTTCTGAGGTTCTGAATAAAGTGGCAACACATCTAGGAGTGTCTGAAGAAGAGATTAAAAGTAATAGCAGAGGTGCTCAAATTGTTTATGCTCGAAGAATTTCTAGTTTTATTTTAAATAAGGACCTTAATCTGACATTGTCAGCCTCTGGCGCCCTATTAGGCAATAAAAACCATGCAACTGTGCTTAATGCTGTAAGATTTGTAGAAAACTCAATGGAGTCTGATTTTGATATGCGCTACAACTTGCAAAAAATTAGAAACTCTCTAAGAATTTTCTAACATTTTTATTGTTATCTATTGTTATTTGCTTGTTAAATCTAATTAAAAATTAAGAAAAGCATTTCTTTTATTATTATTATTTACAAATTAAAAAATAATTGTGAATAATTAAAAAATTTTTTAATTACAAATAACACAGTTAACATAAATAACAAGCTTATTATTTTTATTATAAAATTAAATGAAATCAAAAATTAAATTAATACTAATATCAGGGAATGGTGGTGATGGTTGGGTTTCTTTTAGGAAAGAAAAATTTGTTCCTAGAGGAGGACCTGATGGTGGTGATGGTGGTGATGGTGGTGATGTAATACTTAAACCAAGCGCAGATATTTGGGATTTAAGGAATTTTGAAGAAAATCAAATATTAGTAGGTGGTGATGGTGGTGATGGTGGAAAAAGAAAAAAAAATGGAAAAAAGGGAGAAAATTTAATTATAAATATTCCTTGTAATACAGAAGTAATTTTTTCTAATCAAAAAAAAGTAATAACAAATAGTAATTTTTTATTATTAAGAGGTGGTGATGGTGGAAGAGGAAATAGAACTTTTAAAAACTCCATTAACCAGGAGCCGCTTTTAGCTGAGGCCGGAGATGAAGGACAAGAAATAAGCATAGAACTAAGAATAAAAGATTTGCCGAAGGCAGTAATTTTTGGGCTATCAAATTCAGGAAAAACTTATATCTTAAATAAAATAACAAATGCGGCCGCAAAAGAAGCAGACTACCCATTCACAACCACAACCCCAGTTATAGCTGAAATCAAAAATGACATTGAAAGTATCAAAGTCGCAGAGATTCCCGATTTTATTAATTATAAGAAAGCGTCAGAATATTCATCACTTTTAAATGAAGCAAGGGTTGTGATAATAACTATAAATCATGATGATAAGGCTACTGAAACATACAGGGCTATTAATAAGATAGTTGATAATAAAACAGGTAATTTTTGTGAAAAAATTCTGATATTAAATAAATCAGAAGAAACACTAAAAGGTAGGTTTAGCGCAGATATAGACCCAAATAATATTTTTTATGTAACAAATAATAATATTGATATTGAGCGCCTAAAAAATTTGGTGATTAGTTTAGGCAAGGTAAATTTTAAGAAAGACGAGCCCCCAAAAGAAGAAGTCTTTATTCATGAGCCCCCAATAATGAAAGATTCCAACAAACAAAAATTTTCTTTTTCGGAAAAAATAGTGCAAGTATTTGATAAAAAACTGGTAAGGGTGGCTAAAGGGAGCAATTTAAGCAAGCCGGAAGCGCAGCTTCAGTTTCATAACTTATTGAACAAAAGAGGCTACCTAAAAGCCTTTAAAGCTGCTGGTGTTTCAAAAGGGGCGACAATAAAATTTGATGATATTGAAATGGAATTTAAGTGAGAATAGGGGTATTTGGGGGTAGCTTTGACCCCATTCATTTAGGGCATATAAAAATAGCCATAGAGGCCCATAGTCAGTATTCTTTAGACAAGGTGATTTTTTCACCTTTAAGTTCAACCTGGGAACAAAAATCGGCGCCTATAGCCGATCCTGAACAAAGAGCAAAAATGTGTGAGCTGGCCCTTAATAAATATGATTTTTTTGAAGTTTCGTATGCCGATATTAAAAGAGGAGGAGTGACTCGCTCTATAAATACAGTGAGTGACATAATTAGAGAGACCAAAAACAAACACCTAATATATTTAATTATCGGCGAAGATAGCGCTTACCAAATAAATAAATGGGAGCAAAGCAAAGAGCTTTTGGCAAAAACCGAGATTATTGTGGCTCCAAGAAATTTGGCAGAAAAAGGCGAGATAGACAAAGACTTTAATTTTATCAATATTGATAAAATCGATGTTTCAAGTTCTACTATAAGGGAGAATATTAAAATGGAAAAAAAGTGGGATCACCTTGTAGCCCCCAATATTTTTAAATATATTGTAGAAAACAAAGTTTATAAATGAGCGACTTAAAAGAAGGCCTTATAGAAAGAATAGAAAAACTGAAGGTTTTTAAAACTGGAGATTTTACTTTAGCATCTGGAGCTAAAAGCAATTTTTATATTGATGGCAGAGTAATTACTTTAGACCCTGTTGGTTCAGAGATAATATCAAAAATAATTGTTAATAATTTAGATAAAGATATAACTGCAATTGGGGGCCCAGCTACCGCCGCAATCCCAATTATTTCATCATTAGTTCTTGTTTCTAATATGTTGTTTAGTAGGCAATTAAAAGGGTTTTATGTTAGGTCTTCTATAAAAGAACATGGGCTTTCAAATTCCATAGAGGGGTCTGTTGGCCGAGAAGATAAAGTTGCCATTGTTGATGATACTATCACCAGCGGGAATAGCTTAATCAATTCAATTAAGGAAGTTGAAAAGCTTGGCTGCGAAGTGATCCAGACTTTTGTGATTTTTGATAGAAGCGAAGGAGGAATAGAAAAGCTAGAAGGCGCTGGCTATAAAAACCATTCTATTTTTAAGTACGACCCTGAAGAAAACAAGCTAATTTAGCTCGCTACATATGAATGGCTCCGTTGTTTAATGACAATGCTGCCTCTTTAACTGCCTCTGATAATGTTGGGTGTGCGTGAGTAAGCTCAGCAATCTCTATGTCTGTGCCTTCTAAATACTTTAAGAGGCCTACCTCAGCTATTATTTCTGTTACTTCTGGCCCAATCATATGGGCTCCTAGCAACTCACCGCTATCCTGATCGGCTATCATTTTCACAAATCCTTCAGAATCACCAACAGCTATTGCCTTCCCAACAGCCTTAAAAGGGAATTGGGACACTTTTATGTTAAAACCTTCTTCTTTTGCCTGTATTTCTGTCAGGCCTATGCTTGCTATTTGAGGCTGACAGTATGTACATTTTGGCATATCGGCATAATTTATGGGGGCACATTCCAACCCAGATATTGTTTCTGCAGCTATTATTCCTTGAGTAAAAGCCACATGCGCCAACATCAGCTTCCCAGTTACATCTCCGACGGCAAAAATGTTAGGAGAAGATGTTTGCATAGAATTATTTATTTTCACAAATCCTCTGTCTAGTTCTATTCCAACTTTTTCAAGGCCTAGGTTGTCAGCGTTTGCCTGAACTCCAACCGCTACTAATATTTTTTCTGCTGAATAATTTTTTTGTTCTCCGTTGGCTTCGTATTCTATTTCCATTTCACCTTCGCCCCCCCCTGTCTTTAATACCTTCGCTCCCAACTCAAATTTTATCCCTTGCGCCTTAAAAGCCTTTTCAAGTTCTTCTGAAATTGACTCGTCTTCATTTGGGACCAAATGGCTTTGAATCTCAAAAATTGTAACCTCTACTCCATAGGCATTAAACAGATAAGCAAACTCTACTCCTATTGCTCCAGCGCCAATAATTCCTATTGCCTTTGGAAGCGTTTTTAGCTCTAGAGCCTCTCTGCTTGTTATGATTCCTTTTCTGTCTATTTCGAGATTTGGTAAACTTCTAGGTCTTGCGCCAGTTGCCAAAATAATATTTTTAGAAGAGATTTTATCGCCGCTTGATTTAAGCGATATTTCAGTGGAGCTTTCAAGCAAGCCCTCATCTTTAAATAATTGTATTTTGTTTTTTTTGATCAGGTACTCAATTCCTTGGGTTAATTGTTTTGAGACATCCCTGCTTCTTGCGATAGCTTTTGAAAAATCAAATGTTACATTATCAAATGATATTCCCCATTTTTCTGAATCTTTAATTTGGTTAACTAGTTCCGCATTTTTTAATAAAGATTTGCTTGGGATACATCCCCAATTTAAACAAACTCCCCCCAATCCAGCTATTCCAGACCCGTCATCTTTTTCTATTAATGCTGTTTTAAGTCCAAGCTGAGCTGATCTAATTGCGGCATGATAGCCTCCAGGCCCACCCCCCAAAACTGTTATATCAAAATTATTTTCAGACATTTTTCTCCCAACTCAGACTTTAGTTATATTGTATAAATATCTAACCGCAGCTGATATCAACAAAGTTATTAAAACCACAAATGCGGTGATAACCGCTGATCCGATAATATAGCTTTTCCAATCAATTGAACAAGTGAGGACAAATCTACATATTATTGTAGAGGATCCAGAATACATTATTGAAAATAATATTCCAAAATAGAAGCTGTTTTTTATTATTTTTTTCAAGGCTATCTTTTAATGCCCCTGCTCAGCAACTTAAAGCTCCCTGCTTTTGTATTCAATGAGGTAAGCGCAAGCTGAGTTCTGCTTTGCAAAATTCTTAATGAACTTATTAATTTAAGCCTTTTAAATTCCGGGATTTCCTCGGATTGGATTAAGTCTATCTCAGTGGACAAATCCAGGATTCTGGATTCAATTGTATCGAAATCTATAGAATTTGCTTCTATTTCATTGCCTTCTTTTTCCACCTCAGACATTTTTTCAACAATAGGCTTTCCCTTGGTAACGCTTTCAATAATTATCTTCACCTCAACCTTGGGGTGCTTCTTCGCCAAAGATACAATCTTTTCAACGTGAACAGAACTTAATATTCCTTCTAAAAAGGGTTTTGCAAGTTCAAATTGTTTTTCATGATCCTCTATGTCAGCTATGCTCCTCGCTTCCTTAAAAGTTAAATTTTTCTCCTTAACATGTTCCTTTAAAGAGGGGGCAAGCGTTTTTATTAGACTCTCATAGTGATGTATAGTTCCAGGAGTTATTCCTGTTTTTTTTGCAAGCTCTTGTTGAGTTACAGAAAATTTTTCTCTAAATGAAAGAAATTCCTCTCCTAGGTTAATAGGGCATATATCAGAACTTTGGTATAAAAGCCTGAGGTCTAGCGCTCCCTTTTGTTCGAAATCAAGCTCGCTTGTTAGATTGCATTCGACTGAGTCTTCTCCTTTCTCATTAGCAAGGTGAATTTTTTCTGCGCCCGAAACAAGTTTGTATTTTTTATTAGAAACTTTATCAACAACAGGGACAAATTGATTAGAAAACTTAGACCACCGTTTAGTTTCTTTCCTTGACTCAAGTTTTGCTGTAGATTCCGCATCAAACTCAATGTTAGCTATATTTATTTTCAATGTGACCTCCCATAGGTTCTGATTTATATTCATAATTATGAACATTCCGAAAAGCAGTTTCAAATATTGTCCTAGTGGGAAATTTACACATTCTAAAAATGATTATTTTTGGAATGTGTGGTAGAATATATAAAGATATTTAACAAGGATTTATATTTAAAATGCAAAGAAAATTAGGCAAAGTCGGTCTTCCATATGTTTCATATAGAACATTCCGAAATTTTTTAGAACTACTGAACGAAGGTATGCCCGCCAGGATAGATAGAAGTGTTTGGGGCCCAAGATACTCTGGAACCTCTGGCCAGCAACTCATGACTGCCCTAAAAAACCTTGACCTTATTGATGATGTGGGCGTTCCGCTAAGAGCACTTGAAGAGCTTGTGGTATCTGTGGGAGCTGAAAGAAGGAATTATCTTAAGATAATTTTAAAGGATAAATACAAGCCAATATTTGAAATTGATTTACTAAGAGCCACGCGATCTCAATTTAATGAAGCATTTAGATACTTTGGAATCAATGAGGGTGTTTTAAGTAAGTGCCAGCTTTTTTTTATACAGGCTTGTCAAGATGCGGGAATAGAGCTTTCCGCATATATACTTGCAAGAAGGCATGGATTATCTAGTAGAAAAAAATCTGAAAAAGCTATGGCTTCTAGGCAGAGTGCGCCTCAAAAGTCTGATAAATTAGAAATAAATGAAGCTGTTATTTCAAAGATTCTAGAAAAATATCCTGATTTTGACCCATCTTGGGATCCTGAAGTACAAAAAGCATGGATGGATGGAATGGTCAAGTTATACGAAGGATTGAAAAGCGAAGACAAAAAATAAAAAGGGCAGGAGTAATGCCCGCCCTTTTTAAAGATCAATCTATTTTTAAAAGCCCATTCCGCCCATTCCATCCATACCACCACCACCAGGCATTGGAGGAGCAGGAGCAGCTGGCTCCTGAATATCAGTCATCATAGATTCTGTTGTAAGAATCATGCCTCCAACAGAAACCGCATTTTCAACTGCAGCTCTTGTTACTTTGGCTGGATCGATAATTCCCATTTTAAGCATGTCTCCAAACTCATCTGTAGCAGCATCGTAACCGTGGTTTCCGGTTCCTTTCAATACTCCCGCAAGAACAACTGCCCCTTCGGCTCCAGAATTATCAGCAATAACCCTAACAGGCTCTTCTAAGGCACGCATTAAAATGTTTATTCCTGTTTGGTGCTCCGCATCTGATTTAAGTTTTGATAATGCATCCGCTGATCTAATCAGAACAGTTCCACCACCAGGAACTATTCCTTCTTCAACAGCAGCTCTTGTAGCAGATAAAGCATCTTCAAGCCTTTGCTTCTTCTCTTTAAGCTCTATTTCCGTGGCAGCTCCCACTTTAATTACAGCAACTCCACCAGACAATTTGGCCATTCTTTCCTGTAGCTTTTCTCTGTCATAATCAGAAGACGTTTCTTCTATTTGGGCCTTAATTTGTTCAATTCGCCCCTGAATCTCCCCTTTATTTCCTTTTCCGTTAACAAAGGTAGTGTCATCTTTTCTAGAAACAATCCTTCCGATTTTTCCTAGGTCGCCAATTTCAGCGCCCTCCAAGGTTAATCCAATATCTTCAGTTATAACTCTTGCGCCAGTCAAAATTGCTATATCTTGCAGCATTTCTTTTCTTCTGTCGCCAAAACCTGGAGCTTTGATGGCAAGCGCAGCTAAGGTGCCTCTCATTCTATTCACAACAAGAGTAGCCAAGGCCTCGCCTTCTACATCTTCAGCAATTACAACAATATTCTTCGTTGCATCTTTTAACACCTTTTCCAACAAAGGAAGCAGGTCAGACACAGCTGATATCTTTTTATCAGTAACTAAAACATGAGCATCTTCAAGAATTGCTTCCATCTTGTCAGCATTAGTTACAAAGTATGGAGAAATATAGCCCCTATCAATTTGCATTCCTTCAACATAGTCAGTTTCATACTCAAGCCCTTTTCCTTCATCTACAGTGATCACACCATCTTTTCCTGTTTTTTCCATAACATTTGCAATGAGATTTCCCATTTCATCATCATGAGCGGAAAGAGTAGCAACTTGAGCTATTTGATCCTTTCCTTCCACAGGCGTGGCAAGTTTAGAAATAGACTTTTTGACAGATTCTAGTGCAACTTCTAGGCCCTTTTTTATGGCCATAGGATCAGCTCCTGCGGCTACATTTTTGAAGCCTTCGGCCACAATAGCCTGAGATAAAACAGTCGATGTTGTTGTTCCGTCTCCTGCATCATCATTAGTTTTTTTTGATGCCTCTTTGATCAATTGAGCTCCCATATTTTCAAAGGGGTCCGCTAGATCAATTTCTTTTGCAATTGTTACTCCATCAGAACAAACCTGAGGTGGCCCAAATTTCTTGTCTAATATTACGTTCCTTCCTTTTGGTCCAAGTGTTACCTTAACTGTGTCGGCTAAGGTATCTATCCCAACCTTTAGCTTGGCTCTTCCTTCAGACCCAAATCTTAAATCTTTTGCCATAGTATTTTTCTCCTAAACTATTGCCAGAATATCTGACTCTTTAACTATTAAGTATTCCGTTCCATTTTCACTGTATTCCGTTCCAGCATACTTTGAGTAAACAACAACATCCCCAACTTTAACTGGCATATCCAGCACTTTTCCATCGTCATTAGCTCTTCCTGGTCCAACAGCAACAACTTTACCTTTTTGTGGCTTTTCTTTAGCTGTGTCTGGAATATAAATCCCACCAGCACTTTTTTCAGCGTCATCCTCTGAGGGTTCTATCACAACCCTGTCTCCAAGTGGCTTCATTTTTACTGCCATTTTCATGCCTCCTAAAGCAAGTTTTTATATGTAAATTTTTCAAAGTTGATTTTAGCACAAATCTTGCTTAAAAATGAATATTTTCTTAATTAAATATTTTTTGTATTTTTTCTTACCAAAAATGAACCTAAAATAACTAAGAATGAACCAAAAACAACTACCCACCCAATAGATTCGTTCAGAACTACCCATCCAATTATAATTCCGAATATAGGCTGAGATAAATGTATTACTGTAACTTGTGAGGGTTTATAGTTTTTTAATAACCAAATGTTAGCTATAAAATTAAAACCCGCAACAACAGCTCCTTGATAAATTATTGACCAAAACAAGATCATTGAAAATTTATAAGGGTCTGTCTCAATTAACAGGCTAAGCCCCAAAAAAACAATAGTTCCAAATACGGCTTGGGCCATTAACAGCTTCATGGGGGCTATAGAATCACTATTTTTTGCTAGATATATTGTCCTTACTCCTAATAAAAAACCTGATATAAGACAAAATGAGTTCCCCAGAAGATATGCGCTGTTATCTAAAGAATCAAAATATGTAACGATTATTCCGCAATAAGCAATAATAATTCCTATAAATTTTAAAAAAGTAAACTTATCACTTTTTATGAATATGGGGCCTAAAACAATTACCCAAATAGGGTAGGTGCTGTTTAAGATAACACTAGAAGCGACGGTCGTCTTGCTTATTCCGTAGTTTAAAAAAAGCAATTGAATACTAAACAACATTCCGAGCTTGAATAAAGGAAGCACTTCAGACTTTTCCACCTTTAAAGAGATATTGTTATATCTGGACCAAATAATAATAATAATGCCACTTAATAAAAATCGCATCCAACCTTGGCGTATTGGAGGCGCATAAGGCAAGCCGACTTTTAAGGCGGCAGGATGTCCTCCCCAAAATATTGAAAGCAAGATATCTAAAGCAGCAGCGCGTGAAGTTAAATTTTTTCTGTGACTAGGCTCTTTAATGTTGGTCCTTCGCTAATCCAATTGCAACAAATATTGATTAACAAAGTCGTAAGAAACAAGGTCTTTATATGATTCAATTAATTTTTTTGTAACTGGTCCATATGTTACTTTTCCAATTTTCTTGCCATTAAAGTAAGTCACTGGACATATGCAAAGGCTTGTGGAAGTTAAAAATATCTCATCAGAATTTATTGCTTCATAAACCTCAATGTCCTTTTCCACAACATCTATATTTATTTTTTTTGCTTGTTCAATTACTGTTTCTCTACTAATTCCTCCTAAGACATGTTGTGATTTAGGTGTATAAACAGTTTCATCAACAATAGTAAAAATATTGCTTCCCATTCCTTCAGTTATGTTTCCATTTATATCTAACAGAATAGCCCAAGCATCTTTGTCAATTCTTTTAACTTCATTGTCTCCCAAAATCAAATTAATATAATTATGAGTTTTTGCTCTTGGGCTCATGCTTTGAAAAGGCGTTCTTCTTGTAGAGGGAGTCCAAACTTTTATGCCGGTTTCATATAGAGATGCTCTTGGTTTCAATGGAAGAGGGGCACACTCAACAATAACTGTTGGCCCGCCGTCGAGGTCCCATTGTTCTCCGCCAACTTTATCTACCCCCCTTGAAATTCTTTGCCCTATCCAATAGTCATCGTTAGGACCTAGTAAATGAAGATTTTTTTCTAAAATTGTTTTTGATATATTAACCATTTCTTTTTTCGAAACATTAATCTCAATGTCCATGTAATTTAATGATTTATATAGCCTCTCTACATGTTCTTCAATTTTAAATATTTTGTGGCCAAAAGTTCTTGTCATATCAAAAACGCCGTCACCATATTTAAAACTTCGGTCCCTAAAATGCACCCTTACTTCGCTTTCGGGAACATAATTTCCATTAAAATATATTATTCGCTCTAAATTGCCCATAACTAATTATATTTTTTCTACTATAGCATTTTTATTGTCCAAATATATTTTTGATGACCATAAATTTGATGAAGCTTTCAAAATTGTTTTTGAATTATAGTTTTTTAAGCTAGATTTTCTATAGATAATTTTTTGCCCAAATGCTTTTTCTAAGTCTGTGGTTTTAACAAATTCATTTAAGCTATTTTCCTCTCCCAGAAGAATAAAATAATCGAGATTATTTTGTTCCGGAGATATATATTTTTTTATATCCTCATGGGCTTTTTTGTTTAACCCCTCAATCCATTTCTCTCTATTTCTTTCAAATCTTCTTTGAGATTGCCCTCCTGCCTTATGCCTGCTTTTGACGTATCGAGAACCTCTTTTCGAGAATAAAACTTTTTTGTATTTTATGATCCCTGAAACCCATGATCCCAATTCAAAAAATAAAACTCCAATAGCAATATCATTGCTTAAAATACTAATTATCTCTGCACAGGATCTTGGCTTTATTTTATTAAATGGAAAAGGAAGGCCAATAAATAAAGAGTGTTCTTTTGACACTATTACAATAATTTGTTGATTTATGTTCCTGAAAGAATCAAGCTCTTTAATTCCGCTTAGCTTTTTAGAGTCAATGACTTCTATTGAGATGATATTTTGGTTTAGCTGATCATCATTAAGTAAATCAGTTAATTTAGTTCTGCTTATCCACCTAGTTTTATTTTTTTCTAAAATCATAAGCCTATTTCCATAATAATTTTATGATTATTATTAAAGTTTGGCTCTGCACCCAACCCGTATCCTTTTGGAAAAAAGAATTTGCCTTTCATAATTTTTTCTTTGGGATAAAGATAATTAGATCTATCTGTAATTTCATAAACTGCATGCTCTAAGGGCAACTCAGAATTTAGTGCGGCTGTGACATGAGCGCTGCCCAATAGTGATATTGGGCCAGAAGGGCAATGAATTGAGAAAGTACCTTTTGAAATTTTGGCTAAATTTGTCCCAATCTTTATGGACTCTTCTATGCCTCCACAGTATTTTATGTCAGGCATTAATATGTCCAATGTTCCTGATTTTAATAATTCTAAAAATTTTTTTACTCCATAAAATTCTTCTCCTCCAACAAGATCTCCTTTAATTCTTTTTTTTATCTCCTTTAATTCTTTAGAAGATGTTTTTGGGTTCATAGGCTCTTCGAACCAATTGACGCCCAATTCGAATAGTTTTTTCTCAACTGATATAGCGCTTTGTTGATCAAATTTTGAATGGCAATCAACTAATAATTTTTTATCTGTAGTTAATAACTTTGCTATTTCTCTTACTCTTGCCAACCCTTCTTGAATAAACTTATTATCCTTATAATAATTATTAGGGTAGCCATCAAAAGGTGCGCATTTAATATACGAAAATCCATCATCAAGTGCCTTTTTTGCCATTTTTGAAAATGATTCCGGACTCCTATCTGTAGGGCCATTGTCATCAGGCAAAAGTGACCTATTAATGTTGGCATAAAGATTAACAAAATTTGATGGGGTGCCAGACAATAAATATTTAGACTTTAAATATTCATTCATAGGCTTTGAGGCTTCTTTTGCAAATATATCTGAGCATGCAGACCTTATTCCGCTCCTAGAAGTTGCAGCTACGAGATCATAATTTTCATCAGAATTGCTTAACAATTTATTAATTTGATCGTCATCTTTCAAATCTTCACTTTGGATTTTCTTTAGTAAGCCACTTAATGAATTTTGAAGATTATTTTTTAGAGAATAGTTTGACATTGTAAGTTCTGAAAATCCATCAAAATTGGAATCTGAAGAAATTTTAAGAATTATCCATTCAGTTCCTCCTCTAACAGGAAAAGAATATAATTTAGCTGATTTTATTTTCATTTTTAATTATTTAGATTTCGTTCTAAATTTTGAAAATTTAGAAGATGTTTCAAATTCAGAAATATCAATTTTTTGCCCACCAATAGAAGAAGAAACATTTGCTGCTAACACAGCTGATAAAGAATTTATAGAACTTTTAAATGAATTTTTTCTTAGTTCTGGTTTATTCAATACTATTGATTTTATAAAATTTTCAGAAATTAGTTTCGTGTTATGTTGCCCCATTGCATCTTGTTGAGGTCCCTTAGCCAAAACTTTGATCGTTTCATTTTCTTTATAAACATCTTTTGTTTTAAAATGTTCTCTTCCTTTTTCAATTGAGTATTTGTCTTCTTCAACACCATACGCAATTAAGTCACCCTCGAATTTAATCATTGATTTTGAAGTTAAGATGTAATCATATCTTTCTGTATAAAATACTCCTGCAGGTTTTGTTAGAATTAAGGTTCCTGTCCCTCCTTTTTTAAATCCATAATTTACGTGATAGGCGATAGGGTTATCGCCCTCTTCTTGAATTGCTTTTGATGGTCTTTCTACATATGAAGATTGCACCCAACTTATTTCATCATTTGACCAATATCTCATTAAATCAGTCTGATGTATCCCTGCCTCAACCATGGAGGTTCCAGACCACTTTCTATCAGCGGCCCATATCCTATTTTCAGGACCCTGATCTTTACCAATTATTGTATGCTTTACACCATGAGTCTCAACAGCCCCACAATTAATCATTGTCATGGAAGCTACCCATTTATCATTAAGGTAATCTCTTATTTTTGTATACCAGGAATCATACTCCATTTGAAATCCACAAATTGAAGGAACAGCATACTTTTCTATAGCATCAGACATCGGAAAAATTTCGTCTAAGAATAAGCTTTGAGGTTTTTCAGCGAAGATTGCAATTCCTTTTTGAGCTGCTCTTTCTATTTGATTTGTGTGCTGATTTGGTGGAATTACAAACCATATTCCATCAACTTCACATTCATCCAAGAACTTATCATAATCAGTGAATAATTTTATGTCAGAATCATTATATTTTGGAACATACTTGCTAATTTTTTCAGTGGATAAATTTTCACTGAATGGGTCTACAAGGGCCTCTATTCTTATCAGCTCTTCTTCCTGTAAATCGCATAAAGCCTCAAGGTGCTGAAGTCCTCTTTGTCCTACTCCTACTAAAGCAACTTTGAATCCTGACATAATTCCTCCCTAATCTTATTTCAAGTTATTAGAATATAACTTTTCTAAAAATATACAACGGAGCTAAAAATATAATTAAAAAAATCACTGCAAATAAATAAAAAGATGATGAAAAAGGACTGGTTTCCCTATTTCTGTCTTCAATATAAATAGAAAATTCAATATTTTCCTCATTATTATCACTAGATATGTTTGTTTTAAAAATCCACTCACCACTCTTTTCTAAGTCAAATACGCATTTATACACATTGGGATTTGTAGAATTATTTAGCGCAAAGGTTTTAAATTTTTCTTCTCCTTTTTCTGCAATTACTGATATTTTATAATTATTTTTTTGGATTTTAGATCCTTTTTCAGTAACTTGAAAATTCAAATCTACATATCCAACTTTTGGATTTACTGTGTGTTCAATTTGGAGGATGTATTTATTTCCAGATATATTTATATGGTTGCTATTTGGGCTTGATTTGTCCGCATATATTATTCCATAGAATGAAAAAAATAAGCAGAAACCAAGGGCAACATTTATTAGATAATTTTTTTTTATCTCTGAACTCTCCCGCTTGTATCACCTTCTGCTACTGCGTTAACTTCAGCTAGTGAAACTAAATTCAGATCCCCATGAATTGTATGTGCTAAAGCCGATGAAGCAACGGCAAATTTAAGGGTTGCTTCTGCAGACATTTCTTGAATATTCCCATATATAATACCAGCGGAGAAAGCATCTCCTCCTCCCACTCTGTCAACCATATGTACGGAGTATTTTTGCCCCACATGCATTTTGTCTCCTTCAGAATAAACCGCAGACCAATTATTATCGCTTGCTGATAAACTTTCTCTAAGGGTTATCCCAATCTTTTTAAATTGAAACTCAGAAAAAAGCTTACTCAGAACATCTTTGTAGGCATCTGGGTTTAATTCTCCGGAAGTCACATCTTGATTTTCAGCGGAAACTCCTAAACATTTTTCGGCGTCTTCTTCATTTCCTATTGCTATATCTACATAATTCATTAAGGGCTTCATTACTTTCTGAGCTTCTTCTGGAGACCATAAATTTTTTCTGTAATTCATGTCTGCGCTTACTGTTAACCCCATAGCTTTTGCAGCTTTTGCAGCTTCCAATGTAACATCTGCTGCTTTTTTTGACAGAGCGGGAGTTATCCCAGTGAAATGAAACCAGTCTGTTCCTTTAAAAATTTCTGTCCAATTGAAATCTCCTAACTCTACTTCACTTATAGAACTTCTAGCTCTGTCATAAACCACTTTGGAAGGCCTCATCGCAGCTCCATGTTCTAAATAATAAAGACCAATTCTAGAGCCCTGCCTAATTATATTTGAAGAATCAATTCCATAGCTTCTTATCCTGTTTATTGCAACATCTCCAATAGGATTATCAGGCAGAGCAGTAATAAATTTTGTTGGCACGCCAAATTGGGCTAGTGACACAGCAACATTATATTCTCCTCCCCCATAATCAATATCAAAATTATTTGATTGTACGAATCTCTCTTTTTTTGGAGTAGCAAGTCTTACAAGTATCTCTCCTAATGTTGCCACATTTTTCATAAACTGCTCCTAGCTAATATCCTTTAATATTTTACTTAATTTTTTACATTGTTTTTCAAGGAGGCCCCAATCTTTGTTTTGCATTATCTCGTTTGTAAAAAGCTTTGACCCCATACCAACAGAGAATACTCCAGAATCAAACCATTTTTTTAATCCGTCTGGGTTCATATCAACTCCACCTGTTGGCATTATCCAAGACCATGGCATTGGAGCTAAAATAGATTTAACAAATGATGGTCCGCCTAAAGAGTCAGCTGGAAAAACCTTAACCACATCACAACCCAATTCTTCAGCCCTTGATATTTCCGTAGGTGTTAAGCACCCTGGCATGTAGGGCACCTTTTTTCTATTACAAGAGGTCGCCACATTTTCATTTGTTAAAGGCCCAACAATAAAATTTGCGCCCATAGAAATATACATATCAGCCATTGTCGAGTCAGAAATTGAGCCTGCTCCTAAAACCATTTCAGGCAATTTTTCTTTGCAATATTTTTCTAGATCCTTAAACACTTCCCATGCAAAATCTCCCCTGTTCGTGAATTCTAAAATTTTTATTCCACCTCTATAGCAGGCCGAGGCAACTTCTATGGTCACTTCCACGCTGGGATCATAAAAAACAGGCACAACTTTTGTTTTTTTAATATGATTTAGTGTTTCTAGTTTGTTAAATCTTCCCATAGGTTCCTTAAAGTTAATTGTTAGAGTATTCTATTGTTTTCTTTTCTAAACTTGATACATAATACAACTAATAACAAAAATAATTAAAAAAATGAAAAAAAATATTGCAAAAGCAAAAATAAAAAAAGGAATTCCTTCTATAGGCACATGGGTTTCAAGTGGAAATCCTTTAGTGTGTGAAACTCTGGCATCTACTGGCGTAGATTGGATAAATATTGAATGTGAGCATAGCTCGATTGATTTGGGAGACCTGGTTCATTGTTTCAGAGCAGTTGAGCATACTGAAATACCCGTATTTGTGAGAGTAGCAGGTAGTGATCCTTTAATTATTAAAAGAGTTGTGGATTCTGGAGCTTTAGGAGTTGTGGTTCCTGATGTTAAGAATGCTGAAGAAGCAAAAAGGGCAGTAGATGCATGCAGATATCCTCCTGTTGGCACAAGAGGGATTGGAGCCACAAGGCCAAATGCAATTTATCCTGATTACATGAAGCATGCCAATGAGGAAATTTGCGTTGTGATAATGATTGAAGATATAGAGGCAGTAAATAAAATAGACAGCATTATGGAGGTTCCAGGAGTTGATGTTATTTTTATAGGACCAAATGATTTAGCTGCTACATTAGACGTCCCTTTAGGCATGGACAATCAGCATCCGAAACATGTTGCAGCAGTAAACAAAGTTTTAGAGGCAGGAAAAAAACATGGAATTCCTACAGGAATCCACTGTGGCACCCCTGAAGAAATTGAGCGAAGAATTAGCCAAGGATTTCTATGGATGCCTATAGCTTCAGACGTTGCATTAATGAAATCAGCTTTTACTACATCAATTAAAAAAATTACTGATTCCTCGTCTATGTCGGAAGTCATTTCAGACGGAAAGTTCTATTGATTTAAACCTTGAGGCCAGAAGCCTTCTGAGGAAAATTGATGAAAATATACTTTGAATCCTCCTAGTCCATTTGGGTTCATTAGTGACACTATTTGTTGTTTCTCAATCGGATCTTTTATTGAATTAAAATAATTTGCTATTCCCATATTTTGAAGAAATTTTTCTTGTAAACAAAATCCTAATTTTTTAAATCCAGTATCTTCTAAAAAATAATTCAGGAAGTAAAAATTAACATCACAGGTAATGTCCTTATTGCCAATATTACTCAAAATATCTTTATCCATATTATGACCTGAAAAGCACCTAATGTGACCATTCGGATTGTTTATTAAAAGTTTTTCTAGGTCTTCAAATCCATAATCTATTGTTAGCATAATGCAATGATCTAGAAATGAGGATATTTTATTACAAATCTCTTTTAAGTTATTTGTGAGTTCTATTCTTGAATTTTCCGGAATTTTTGAAATAAAATTATTATCAAATATATTAATTTTCTCGCTATCTTTTAATACTTCTACAAGATTATTCTCGCTATCTTTTTTTATAAATATTTCTTTTAAGGCTTTGTTCTTTTTTTGGAACCTATCAAAAGGCAAGGCATCAAAAAACTCATTTGAAATAATGCATCCATACTTTGAGTTAAAATTTACGTCCAAAAGAGAATCATTGTTTGCTTCGTCTATATTTAAGTAGACAAGGCTACGATAAATTTTTTTATTATGTTTCTTCATATATGAAATAATGGCCTCTTTTAGTTTTCCTGAGCTCCCCCCAAGTTCAATTATTGAAAAATATTTTGGATTTTTATAATAATCCCATATCTGGATTATTTGCTTAGCTATCATTATTCCAAAACTTTTATGAGTAAGCGGACTAGTTATAAAATCTGCCAAAAGCATTCTTTTTTTGTTGGAGTAAAAGCCGAAGCCTCTGTCATACAGGGCAAAATTAATAAAAGTAGAGTGGCTTATTTCTAAAGAATTTTCAAATATTTTATTTAAAATATTTTTATTTTCTTTCTTCGATTGGAATATATTTTTGTTGATGCTCACCTGTATATTCTAGCAAAGGTCTTAATAATATATTATGTTCATATTGTTCTAAAACTTGAATAGTCCAGCCTGGTATTCTTCCAACAGCAAAAATAGGTACAAATAAATCTGTTGGAATTCCAAGGAGGTGATAAATTACGCCTGCAAAAAAATCTACATTTACATTAATTCCTCTTCTTTGGTAAGGCTTCATTGCATCCATAACTGCAACTAATATTTCATACCATTCAGGCTCGCCTCTTTCATGACTAAGCTTTTCCACTCCTTCTCTTAAGTGGCCAGCTCGTGGGTCTTGAGATTTATATACTCTGTGCCCAAACCCCATTATTCGCTGCTTACTTTTTAAAAGATTAGTGACATAATCTTTTGCTTTATCAGGAGACCCAACTTCCTTAACCATTTTCATTACATTTTCAGCTGCTCCGCCATGAGATGGGCCAGATAGAACAGCAATTCCAGTGGTTATTGCGCTATGCAAATCTGCCTGAGTGCTGGCGCATACTCTTGCTGCAAAAGCAGACGCGTTAGAGCCATGATCAGCATGTACTATAAAGTCTTTGTCCATTAAGTTAGAAGCACTTTCTGAAGGAGTTTCTCCATTTAGCATATAAAGGAAATTAGCTGCATGCGAAAGAGATTTGCTTGGCTCAATTAGTTCTTTGTTATTTCTAATTGCATTATGAGCCATAACTATTGTGGGCACCTGAGAAGTTAGTCTTATTCCTTTTCTCATAGTTGCCTCATAGCTTTTATCTCCTGCTTCTTCATCAAATGTAGATAATGCAGAAACAGAAGTTCTAAGAACATCCATTGGGTGTGCATCTTTTATAGATCTAATTATGTCTATAATTTTTGAAGATACAGGCCTAGAGTTAATTAGGTCGGTGTTAAATTGACTAAGCTCTGATTGGTTAGGGAGCTTTCCGTTAAGCAACAAGTAAGCAGTCTCTTCAAAAGTTGAATTTTCAGCTAAATCATGAATACTATAGCCACAATACTCAAGAACTCCCTCTTTCCCATTTATAAAAGTAGTTTTAGTCCTATCAAAGTAAACTCCTACAAGCCCTCTGTGTATTTTTACTGAATCTTGAGTCATGTTTAAATTTTACCATATTTTAATAGTTTTGAGAGGCTCTCATCGTCATTTATTTTTACTGCATATTCAGATAAAAATTTGAAGTTATTTAATCCTAATTCATTTATATTAGAGCCATCTCTAAGCCGAACTGTGAACTTATTGGATTCAATTTCTTTGTCTCCAATTATAATCATTAATGGAGTCTTATTAATTTGAGCTTTTCTTATTTTATTATTAAATCTATCGTTTGAGTTATCAGTTTTTCCGCGCAAATTAAATGCGTTTAATTTTTCTTGTATTTTGTAGCTATACTCAAAATGATTTTCAGAGATAGGAATTATTGAAAATTGCTCGGGGCTTAGCCAATATGGGAATTGGCCACCATAATGTTCAATTAAAACTCCTAAAAATCTTTCAAGTGATCCAAAAATAGCCCTATGAATAACCACTGGCTCTTCTTTTGAGCCGTCATCTGAAACATAAGTCAATCCAAATTTATTTGCGGCAAAAAAATCTAATTGAACAGTTCCAAGTTGCCATTCCCTATCTAAGGCATCAGGAATAGTGATATCAATTTTAGGACCATAAAATGCCCCTTCGCCCTCCTGAACAGAATACTTCATCCCGGAGGACTCCAAAATTCTCTTCATTATCTCTTCTGACTTATCCCAGATTTCATCAGAACCAGACCTATTTTCAGGCCTAAGAGATAAATTGTATGTAGGATCTTTAAATCCAAAATCGGAATATACTTCTTCTAAAAATTTTAGAAAAGATGAAACTTCTTTTTCAATTTGATCAAAGCTACAAAAAATATGTGAGTCATCTTGTGAAAAGGATTTTACTCTTGTTAGTCCATGAGAGACACCTGATCTTTCATTTCTATGAAGCCTTCCAAAATCAGCATATCTTACAGGAAGATCTTTATAAGAATGTAGTTGAGATCTAAATAAAAGATAATGTGAAGGGCAATTCATGGGCTTGATTCCCATATTATTATTTTCACTTTCTGTAAAAAACATATTTTCTTTGAAATGCTCTGAATGGCCAGACATATCCCAAAGCTTTGAACTAAAAATTTGTGGAGTTATAATTTCTTGATATCCATTAATTTCATATTTTTCTCTCATGTAATCAATTAACTTATTAAGCAAGAAAGCCCCTTTTGGTAGAAAGAAAGGCATTGATGGAGCGAACTGATCAAAATAGAATAGGCTTAATGAGACGCCTAGTTTTCTATGGTCTCTTTTTGCTGCAAGTTCTAGTTTTTCTAAGTGCTCTTTTAAAGTTTCCTTTGACTCCCATGCCGTCCCATAGACTCTTTGTAGCATAGGATTATTTTCGTCTCCTTTCCAATAAGCACCAGCAACATCTAGAAGTTTAAACGCAACAATATTTTTTGTGCTTTCTACGTGTCCGCCTCTACAAATATCTTCCCAGCTTTCATGGCTCCATATACTGATCTTTTCATCATCCGGAATGCCGTTAATTATTTCTAGTTTATAATCTTGCCCAATAAATCTTTTTTTTGCTTCTTCTCTAGATACAAAAATTCCAGAAAATTTTGTTTTTGCCTTGATTATCCTTTTCATCTCTTTTTCAATAATTTTGAAATCTTCTTGGGATAGAGATTTAGGACAATCAAAGTCGTAGTAGAATCCGGTTTCTGTGGGCGGACCCATTCCAATTTTTGTGCCAGGAAATAAATTAGTTACAGCTTCCGCCATTATGTGTGCAGTTGAGTGCCTTATTTTATATCTGATATTTTCTATTGTTTCTTCCATATATTATGGTGGGCGATGAAGGATTCGAACCTACGACCTCAGCGATGTCAACGCTGCACTCTAACCAACTGAGCTAATCGCCCTTATTTTTATAAGGGTTACTACTCTTTATTGTCCTCTGAATTTTCACTGATATCAACCGCAACGTCTTTAGAAGCCTCTTCGGTTGTTTCTGAATCAATATTTATCTCTCCATTATTTCTTCCAAAAATATTCTTGGGGAGATTCTTAAATCCTAATTTTTCATACCCTTCTTCAGACTTATCAAGCCTGGCTGGGATTAGTCTTCCAATAATTACATTTTCTTTTAGTCCTCTTAGGTGATCTACAGATCCTCCAACAGCAGCTTCAGTCAAGACTCTTGCTGTTTCTTGAAAAGAAGCGGCAGCCAAAAAACTATCTGTTTTAAGAGAAGATCTTGTAACACCAAGTAATACTTGGCTAGCAGTAGGAGGAGTTTTCCCATCAGCTTTCATCTCCTCAACAACTCCTTCAAATTTTATTCTATCTTCAAGCTCATTAGGTAAAAATTCAGCACTATCTCCAGTTGTTTCAATTTTCACTTTTCTTAGCATTTGACGAACAATTAGTTCTATGTGCTTATCGTGAATTGAAACACCTTGTGATCTATATACTGCTTGAACCTCATCTATTAAATATCTTTGGCATTCTTGATGACCCATTATTCTTAATATGTCATGAGGACTTTTAGGTCCGGCTGTTAATACTTGGCCAGCTTTTACTTCTTCCCCGTCTCGCACTAGAATTTGTGCTGCTGCAGGAATTAGATATTCCCTTTCATCTCTTTCTTCCCAGTTTATCTTTATGGAGCTTTTTGTTATCTTTGCTAAACCAGGAGTCTCAGAAACTAATGAGTCATCTGATGACAATATGTCTCCTATCTCTACCCAATCTCCTGATTTAATTTTTGAAGTAGATTTTGCAGGAAGCTTATATTCAAATTCTTTTTGAATTTTGTTACTAACTTTAATAGTTCTTCCTTGTGAGCCTACCGTCAATTCAGTTTTACCATCTATTTCAGAAAGTATTGAAACTCCTTTAGGAGTTCTGGCTTCAAATAGTTCAACAACTCTTGGTAAACCGCTAGTAATATCAAGACCAGCAACTCCTCCAGTATGAAAAGTTCTCATGGTTAACTGTGTTCCTGGCTCTCCAATTGATTGTGCAGCAATAATTCCAACCGCTTCACCCAATAAAACTGGTCTTCCAGATGCCATAGAGACCCCGTAACTTTTTTGAGAAACTCCAAATTTTGATTTACATCCTAAGGGAGAGCAAACCCATGCCTCTTTAACTCCACTTTCTTGAATTTTATTAGCCAACTCAACTGTAATTAAAGTATCTGTATCTGCAATAGTTTTTTCTGTTTTTGGATCCTTAATATCTTTAAAAGGATATCTTCCAACGATTCTTTCAGATATTCTCGCCTGGATGCTATTTTCTTCAGAATCTTTAACTAGTATCCCCTCTTCTGTTTTATCATCTACTGAAGAAACTATGAGGTCTTGAGCCACATCAGCTAATCTTCTAGTTAAATACCCTGAATCTGCAGTTCTTAATGCAGTATCTGCTAAACCTTTTCTAGCTCCGTGAGTTGAAATAAAATATTCAAGAACTGAAAGACCCTCAACAAAGCTTGATTTAATAGGTAGTTCGATAATCCTTCCTTTAGGATCCGACATAAGACCTCTCATGCCCGCCATCTGCCTTATTTGTTCAATATTACCTTTCGCTCCTGACTGAGCCATTGCATAAACTCCACCAAAATATGGCAAAGTTTCCTTAACAGCTTGTGTTAATTTTTCATTAGTTTCTGTCCAAACATCAACAGTTTTTTGATATCTTTCGGTTTCGTTATGTATAAGACCATTTCCGTAAAGATCATCAAGTTTTGAAATTTTATTGTCAGCACTCTTTAGCAGAGAGCCTTTGACTTTAGGCACAACCATGTCTTTAATTGCTATGGTAGTGCCAGATTTAGTTGAATATTTAAATCCTAGATCTTTTAAATCATCAAGCAAATTGCTAGTAACTTTGTTATTTTCAGTTTCATGACACCTTACAACTATTTCTTGAAGCATCTTCTTATTAATAGTTTCATTAATGAATTCAAAAGAATCAGGAAGTATTTCATTAAATATGATTCTTCCGGGAGTGGTATAAAAAGGTTTATTGTTCTTGCTTAACTCAAGAACTTCAATTTTTCCTCTTAGAGGAGCTATGCCTACATTGTAGGAGTAAACAACATCTTCAATAGAGTTATATTTTTTAACCTTATTTTCTTCAGATTTTTCCAATTCTGTTAAGTAATAGTTTCCAAGAACTAGATCTAAAGTAGGGGCTACTATAGGTGTTCCTGATCCTGGGCTTAACATATTTTCAGAGCTCATCATTAGGCTTCTGCATTCTTGAATTGATTCGTCTGAGAGCGGAACGTGAACAGCCATTTGGTCTCCATCAAAATCTGCATTAAAAGCAGGGCAGACGAGAGGGTGTAGGCGTATTGCACTTCCCTCTACCAAGACTGGCTGAAATGCTTGTATTCCAAGTCTGTGCAAGGTGGGGGCTCTATTTAATAGGACAGGATGGTCTTTTATTACTTCTTGTAGAATGTCCCAAACTTCATCGTCACCGGACTCAGCCTTCCTTTTAGCACTCTTTATATTATGAGCATATCCTTGAATCACAAGAGCATTCATAACTAATGGTTTAAATAGTTCAAGAGCCATTTTTCTAGGAAGACCACATTCGCTGAGCTTCAGGTTTGGCCCAACTACAATTACAGATCTTCCGCTGTAATCTACTCTTTTTCCGAGAAGATTTTGTCTAAACCTGCCTTGTTTTCCTCTTAGTAAATCAGTTAGTGATTTTAATACATGATTATGACTACCTTGTATAGCTCTTCCTCTTCTGCCATTATCTACAAGGGCATCTACTGCCTCTTGAAGCATTCTCTTTTCATTTCTTACAATTATTTCTGGTGCTTCAAGGTCAAGAAGGTGTTTAAGCCTGTTGTTCCTGTTTATAACCCTTCTGTAAAGATCATTTAAATCGCTAGTTGCAAATCTTCCTCCATCTAACTGAACCATTGGGTGCAAATCAGGCGGAAGCACAGGAAGAACATTGAGTATCATCCATTCAGGTTTGTTTCCACTTTTCCTAAAGGCCTCTACTATCCTTAGCCTCTTCAATGATTTTTTTCTTTTTTGCCCAGAAGTTATTGTAATTTCTTTTTTTAGTTCACTGCTAACTACTTCTAGATCAATTTTTTCTAGAAGCTTCAAAATTGCATCAGCACCCATTTCAGCGTTGAAAACAGGTCCATATTTATCTTTATAATCTCTATAAAGCAATTCATTTAATAGGTCTCCTTCTTTAAGACCTTCCAACTCTTCTAGCCTGTGTTCAATTTGGTCATTTACATCTTCTTCCTCTTGCTGTTCATCTTCAGAGCTTTCTTCCTTATTTTTTTTAGAGGATTTTTTATTTGATTCAGCAAATTCTTTTAGAGTATCTACGGCTTCTAATCTTTTTTCTTCGTCAATTGATGTAACTATATATTGAGAAAAGTATAAAATTCTTTCTAAATTTCTTGGAGATATATCAAGCAATACTCCTAATCTTGAGGGAGTCCCTTTTGAAAACCAAATATGAGCAACTGGCGCAGCTAATGCTATGTGCCCCATTCTTTCTCTTCTCACCTTGGCTCTTGTTACTTCTACTCCGCACCTGTCACAAATAACACCTTTGTATCTAATATTCTTATATTTTCCACAACCACAATCCCAATCTTTTATTGGACCAAAAATTCTTTCACAGAATAGCCCATCCTTTTCTGGCCTTAAGGTTCTGTAGTTAATTGTTTCGGGCTTAGTTACTTCGCCGTATGACCACGCCTTAATTTGATCAGGGGACGCTAGGGATATTCTTATAGCATCAAAACTAGTTCCATTGGTTGTCATTATTATTCCTCTTCCTTTTTTGATTCATCTAATTTTTCAACAATACTTTCCAATGATTCTTCAGGAATTTCAGAATCAGTGTTTTCTGGATTGCCTATAAGTTGTTGGGTAAGGTCTTCAAGGGTGTCTTCTTTGGGTTCCGGAAATACAATATCTTTTGTTAATTCATCTGGCAGCTCATAGCTGTCAAAATTATCACCAATAGTGTCTTTGTCATCTTGCCCCAAATTTCCACTAACAGAGTTTTCGGAAATTAGCTCAATTGAAAGTCCAAGGCCCTGAAGCTCTTTAAGAAGAACCTGAAATGATTCAGGTATTCCTGGTTGAGTGACAGGCTCTCCCTTAACAATTGCCTCATAAGTCTTAACCCTCCCAATAACATCGTCAGATTTTACCGTTAACATTTCTTGTAATGTATGCGCGGCACTATAAGCTTCCAAGGCCCAAACTTCCATTTCTCCAAATCTTTGACCTCCAAATTGCGCTTTACCACCTAGAGGTTGTTGAGTTATCAGAGAATATGGGCCTGTTGATCTTGCATGAATTTTATCTTCAACAAGGTGTATAAGTTTCAGAATATACATGTTTCCAACAGTAACTGGTTGATCAAAATGTTCTCCAGTTTTCCCATCCCTAAGTTTAGTTTTCCCAAATAATGGGGCAGAAAGACCCTGATTAATTTGTACATCTAATGCACATTGCATGAGCTCTGAATCCTTTATCTTATCCACTTCCACACCTGCTTCATTTTTTAACCAAATAGATAAGCATGCCTTAGAGGCATAGCCTTTATTAGATATGCTATCTGAAAAAATTTTGTCTGGTTTAAAACCGTTATTCTTAACCCATTTATTAACCTTGTTCCAGTCAATCGATTCATCATCTAAATCAATTCTATTATAAGAATTAGATTCAGAAACAAACCACGCCCTCGCCAACATGTCTTCCACAGTTACAGCATCTGCGCCTGAGAATACAGGAGTTCTTGCTTTGAACCCTAAAAGGTCAGCGGCTCTACCTAAATGTGTTTCTAATATTTGACCTAGATTCATTCTTGAGGGCACGCCAATTGGATTAAGTATTATGTCAACCGGAGTACCATCTGGCAGGCAAGGCATATCTTCTTGAGGCAGTATCTTTGAAATTACACCTTTATTTCCGTGTCTTCCTGCTAATTTATCGCCTTCAGTAACTTTTCTTTTCTCTGCTATCCAAACTCTGACAAGATCTTGAACTCCAGCAGAAAGTGTGATTCCGCCTTTCCTTCTTGGTTTCAAATCCTTTCTAGAAATCCTTCTCACATTAATTACTTTTCCGTATTGGCCATGAGGGACACGAAGTGAAGAATCTTTAACATCTCTAGCTTTTTCTCCAAAAATTGCTCTTAAAAGCTTTTCTTCAGAGGTTAATTCTGTTTCACCTTTTGGAGTTATTTTTCCAACTAAAATATCGCCTGGCTGTACGCTTGCACCTACTTGAATTATTCCATCTTCATCTAAATTCAATAGAGTGTCTTCGCCAACATTAGGTATGTCTCTGGTTATATCTTCATCGCCAAGCTTAGTTTCTCTAGCTTCAACCTCAAATTTTTCGATATGAATTGATGTAAATTTATCTTCTTTGACTAGATTTTGATTAAGTATAATTGCATCTTCATAGTTGTACCCCCCCCAACTCATAAACGCCACAGTTAGATTTTGGCCTAAAGCCAACTCGCCACCGTCTGTTGAAGAACTATCTGCAAGAGGGTGCCCCTTCTTCACTTTTTGGCCCTTACTAACTATTGGCATGTGGTTAATACATGTGCCCTGATTGGACCTGACAAATCTTCTTAAATCATAGGAATGAATCTCATTTTCTTTATCAATAATTTGAATTTCAGTGCTTGTGGCAGAATAAATAATACCATCATGGTTGGAAACAATTACTTGGCCACTTTCTTGAGCAACTCTTTGTTCCATTCCAGTGCCTACTAAAGGAGACTCAGGTAGCAACAGAGGTACTGCCTGCCTTTGCATATTTGATCCCATTAGCGCCCTGTTCGCATCATCATGCTCTAGAAACGGAATTAACGAAGTTGATACGCTAACTATTTGAAGAGGTGATACGTCTAAATGACTTAGATTCTCAGGGCTAATTTTTTTTACATCTTCCCCTTCTCTAACATCAACTGTATCAGAAGTAATTTGGCCTTTTTGGTCAATATGAGTAGTAGACTGTCCAATTACCTTACCTTCCTCTTCATCCGCAGACATAAATTCAACATCTTGAGGTCTAGAGGTGACATAAGGTGTAACGTTTATATTAAATGGCTTAAGCGATTTTATTTTCTCAAAATCTTCTTCTTTTATTATTTGGCCTTTTTTAACAATTATCTTTTTATCTTTTTTTACATCTTCGGTAGCTGTTCTAGAAACAATATTGCTATCATTTGAATTGATATAATTAAATACTTTTCTATATGGAGTTTCAATAAACCCATAATTATTTGTCTTGCCGTAAACAGCTAAAGACCCTAACAAACCAATGTTTGGTCCTTCTGGTGTTTCAATAGGGCAGATTCTGCCATAGTGGCTATGATGGACATCTCTAACATCAAAACCTGCTCTCTCTCTTGAAAGCCCACCTGGGCCTAGAGCGGATAACCTTCTTTTATGTGTAAGTTCTGATAGTGGATTAGTTTGGTCCATAAATTGAGATAATTGAGAACCTCCAAAAAACTCTCTTAAAGCGGCAACAATTGGCCTTATATTTACCAATGCTGCTGGTGTAGTAACTTCTGGATCCATTTGAGTTGTCATTCTCTCTTTGATTACCCTTTCCATTCTAAGAAGCCCAACTCTAATTTGATTTTGGATTAATTCCCCTACTCCTCTTACTCTTCTGTTGCCAAGATGATCTATATCATCTGCAGAAATTTCATTGTTATTAATTTTTATCAGATGTTTCATAGTTGCAATTAAATCAGGAACAGTAATTATTTTTTCTGACAAAGGGGAAGACGAATTTAATTTTTTATTTAGTTTGTATCTCCCTACTCTTCCAAGGTCATATTTTCTTGAATTGAAGAAAAGGTCCTCGATTAAATTCTTAGCATTATTTAGGTTTGGAGGTTCTCCGGGTCTAATTCTTTTATAAAATTCAATTAAAGCTTCATCTCTAGTTTTTACAGCACTATCTTTCTCAAGAGTGGTCTTTATAAATTGATAATCAGAAGTATCCACATCTTTAAAAGTTTTAAGAATTTCTTCATCTTCTTCAATTCCTATACATCTAAGAAATGTTGTAATTGGCGATTTTCTTTTTCGGTCAATTTTAACTGTAATTAGGTTTCTGTTTGAGGTCTCTATTTCTATCCAAGCCCCACGATAAGGGATAAGTTTTGCATCGCATAGAGTTCTACCTGAAGCAGGGTCAGGATTTGACTGAAAGTAGGCACCTGGAGACCTTACCAACTGAGAAACTATAACTCTTTCTGCTCCATTGATAATAAAAGTACCATATTTAGTCATCTTGGGGATGTCACCCATAAATAACACTTGTTGCTTTACTTCTTGGGTTGAAATTATTTTTAGTTCAACCGTTACATATAAAGGGGCGGAGTAAGTAATTTCTTCTTTTCTGCATTCTTCTTCAGATCTGGCAGGCTCTCTTATTTCGTGGTCTATGAATCTTACTTCAAATCTTTCTCCGCTAGAATCATCAATAGGTGAAATTTCTTCGAAAAGCTCTCTTATGCCTTCATCAAGTAACCAGTCATAGCTCTGTTTTTGAATATGAACCAGATCAGGAGCGTCAAAGTTAGATTCATCTATTATTCCAAAGTTTTTTAGTGAATTTTCATTGCTATTATTAGGAATGCTTAGAACCATTTATAGCTCTCCTTTTCTGACCAAATTAAACGCAAAAAACCTCGAAATAATTCGAGGTTTAAAAACATTTACTATATTTTAAGTGATTGCAACTTTATTAATTACCTTTTTGAAGTTCAGGGAAAACCCTGAAATATAAGAAAATTAACCAACCACAATATTCTCCACATAATAAGGAATTTGTCAACCCTACTTTAAAAATATTGTAAAAAATAATAAAAAAGTCATAAAAGTTAATTATTTTTGTATTATTTTTGAAACCATATCTATATAGTATTGATCTGAAACTCTAAAGAAATTGTATTAAGAAGGTAATTTGATAACGGTTTTTACTCATCCTGAATGCGAATACTCTAAAATGTTGATAAATGAGCTAGATGATGTTGGGGAAGAATTTCAAAATATCAATTTATTAGTTGACCCTGAATTCTGGACAAGCGTTGAAAAAGTTTGCGAAGGAAATCGAATGACCCCATTAACTGTATATTCTGATGGCTCTCATGAGGTTGGATTTAACGGAGTTGCTTCAAAGTTTTAATTTTTCTTGACCTTAGGTTACTTTGAACGCTAATATTTCTTTTATTATAAAACGGCCCCGTGGTGTAGTGGTTTAACACGCCTCCCTGTCAAGGAGGAGATCGGCAGTTCGAGTCTGCTCGGGGTCGCCACTATATATCACTATTTTTCTTGATTAGCTCATAATCATAAACACACCCATTCCATGCACCCCCGCTTAGAGATTGTAAATGAGCCCAGAGTAAGGTGTCTTCGGGAATTCCATCTTGAGGTTTTAGATCATTACGAATTTTTCTATTTTTTAATTGTTGGTTGCCCCAATCAATTCCTTTATTTTCCTCGTTTTCTCCAATTAAATTTAGAGAGCCCTCTAAATTTATAGTATCAATATTTATTTCGATCAAGTCATTTTCTTTTAATTTTCCTATTGGCCCACCATCTAATGCTTCTGGCCCAATATGGCCAATGCAAGCTCCTGTTGAAACTCCAGAGAATCTTCCATCAGTGATTAATGCAACTTCTTTTCCGTAAGGTAAATATTTTAATGCGATAGTTATTTGTGCCACTTCCTGCATGCCGGTTCCCTTAGGACCTCCACAAGCTATTACCATGATATCGCCGGCCTTTACTTTATTTGGCCCCTTGTCTTTAACTGCTTTTATTGCATCAGCCTCTGAAATAAATATTCTGGCAGGCCCTATTTTCCTATACACACCATCATCATCAATTACTGTTTTATCTATAGCTGTGCTTTTAACAACTGATCCTTCTGGCGCAATATTTCCTTTTGGAAATGTCACAGTCGAAGTCATATTTTTCTTTTTTGAATTTTTTAAACTATGAACAACGTCTTCCGGGTCAATTCCTCTTGATTTTACTAACTGGTCTCTTACAAAATGTCTTTTTTCAGATTGTTCCCACCAATTTAAGTTTTCTTCTAAAGTTTTACCGGATGCTGTCATAACATTTAAATTTAGGAGTCCTTCATTTTTTAGCTTTAACATAACTTCTGGAACTCCTCCAGATGAGAAAAAAACTGATGTTGGAAATCCTTTTGGTCCATTTGGAAGTACATCAACAAGCCTTGGCGTTAGCTTGTTTATTCGGGTCCAGTCATCTACTTTCATCATTTTTCTTTTCACAGCGTGAGATATAGCCGGCAAATGTAAAATAAGATTCGTAGATCCTCCACAAGCCGCATGAACTATCATTGCATTTTCAAAAGCCTCATCGGTTAAAATAGCTTTTGTATTTATTTTGTTATCTACTAAATTTTTTAATGCAAGGGCAGACCTTCTTCCAGTATCGAGCCAAATATTTGTTCCTGATGGAGTGAGGGCAGCATGAGGAAGTGTCATGCCTAACGACTCTGCGATTACTTGACTTGTTCCTGCTGTTCCTAAAAATTGACATCCGCCCCCAGGAGATGCACAAGTCTTACAACCCATATCTTGGGCATATTCAAGGGTCACTTCATCTTGAGCATACCGCGCACCAATAGACTGAATCATTGCAGTGTCTTCTCCTTCTTCTACCGCTAAAGTAACTCCTCCTGGCACTATTATTGTTGGTTTTTCAGGCATTCCTGCAAGCGCCATCATCATAGCAGGGAGACCCTTGTCACAAGTAGCAATTCCCATTACGCCTTTTGTAGTAGGTATGGACCTACTAAGCCTCCTCATAACAATTGCCGCATCATTTCTATATGGAAGACTGTCCATCATTCCTGATGTTCCTTGGCTTCTACCATCACATGGGTCAGAGCAATATGCACTGTATGGAATTCCATCATCATCTTTAATTTGATTGGCCACAGTTTCTATAAGCATCCCAAGTTCAAAGTGACCAGTATGGTGACCCAAGGCTATAGGCTCCCCATCATCTCCTCTCATGCCTCCCAGTGTGCTTAAAATCATAAATTGAGTTCCCCATAATTTTTTTGGGTCCCATCCCATCCCAGTATTTTGACTTTGCGCAAAAAGGTTCCCGCTAGGTTCAGAAATCAATTGCTCAGGCGTAAATTCGATTTTCCCTTTTGGGCCTTCCGCATGGGTTAGAAAATCCCATGAATCATTATTTAATTTAGACTCTCCCAATATATCCATAGACTTATTTTAACAATTTAATAAATTCTTGCTTGAAAGAAGTAATGTTTTTTAAAGAGTCTTTAGCGGGCAGTATTTTTTTGGGTTTGAATTCAATTATTCTAATACTTTCAGGATCAACTATTGAGGCTTCAGAGCAATATTTAGAGAGCATCGATTTAGTTTTTGAATATGAATAATAATTATCAATATCTAGATTGTCATCAGTTATATTTATAGCAAAATAATTTGAGTTAATAGTTTTATAGTTTTCAAAAATTATAGAAATTAATGTCAAAGGGTTGCGGTAATGTATGTTGATATTTTTTTGATAGTTCTTAAATTTAAAATTATTTTTAGTGTCCTTAAAATATAAAGATGCGTTATTAATTACGCCAATCATGTTAGTTTTGTTTGGCATTAAATTCCTTAGTTTAGTTTTTGAATTTATTTTTGAAAGATCCATATAAATAGGAAGAAATTTTTGCTTTTTGA
>Ga0315316_10000022_pt1 | contig 69389 bp, 58 predicted proteins | sample M160m3416metaG_FD_203702 | JGI IMG/M metagenome (GOLD analysis project Ga0315316, IMG submission 203702) | Ammonia-oxidizing marine archaeal communities from Monterey Bay, California, United States - M1 60m 3416 | ecosystem: Environmental > Aquatic > Marine > Intertidal zone | place: USA... | reverse complement strand
CTAGTTATAATGGGACTATATACTGGAAAAGATATGATCATGGTACAAGTAGTGGTCAAGTAAACGAATCTTCATTTACTACTGATTTACATATGGATGGTACTGGTAATCTTGCGATTGGACATGCCAGTCCAGAGGAGAAACTCGATGTCAATGGTGATGTATTTATTAGAGGTAATTCTCTCTGGCTTAAAGGTAGAGGTGATGATGTTGCTCCAAGAATGAGACTTCATCATAGTGGTGCTGATGCTTATATTGATTGGGAAACTGGTAGCTTATCTATAAGAAATGACACAACTGAACGTGTAAGTATACTTGCTAATGGTAATGTTGGTATTAATGATACAACTCCATCTTATAAATTAGACGTTAATGGTGATATTAACCTTACTGGTTCTTTAAGAATTAATGGTACCGCCCAAACCTTTGGTGGTGGTTCTTCTGTATGGACTGAATCAAATAGTGAAGCATATTATAATGGTAATGTTGGTATTGGTACTAATAATCCTGCAGAAAAACTTGATGTAAATGGTACAATTTATGCTCGTGGTGGTACTGCTCTAGATGGAGGTGCTGATGGTAATGGAACTGAATGTTATATTAGATTCGGAGCACAAACTTCAAGTAATGATTGGTGTATGTTAAGACAAATTGGAAGTAGTAATAATTATCATATGGCTTGGGACTATCATGATGACGGAAGTGATTGTGATGTATCGTGGAGAGATATACATTCATCTGGCCAAAATCCAGATGTAATCTATTATCGTATGAAAATTAATGGAAATGGTAATGTCGGTATTGGAACTAGTGATCCAAAAAGAAAATTCCATATACACGAGCCAACAGCATCAACACCAGTATATTTACAATTAACAAATGCTAGTTCAGGAGCAGGATCGAGTGATGGGTTTCACATTCAACAATCATCAAATGGGCTTGTTACTTATTTAATCAATCGAGAAAACGGTCATATGCTATTTTATACGAATAATACTGAAAGAGTAAGAATTGAACCTGCTGGTGATGTTGGTATTGGAACTAATAATCCAGCTCAAAAATTACATGTTCGTGGTAATTATTATCAAGATAATACTACACATAGTGGTCGATTTTGGACAGTTAAAGGTGTAAGTGGACAAGGTGGTCTTGGCTTTGAATGGGCTGGTGGTGGTCATGATAAAAATCTGAATATTTCAATGCATAATAATTCTGGTAATTTCATTGGTGTAGGATATATAGAAAATAGTGGTTCTGGTAGTTGGAGATTAAATGACTTTACAGGACAGCATAGATGTATGCCACAAAATAATGTAAGTGCTGATAAATTTGGTTTAATTGTTTATTCTACTGGTAAATATATTAATATTGATAATAATCTTAAACCAACAATGAATGACTCTTTACCAATTTGTGATTTATGTAATACTGATAATGATAAAAGAGTTTTCGGTGTTATTTCTGATGATAGAGATGATAATAATGAGAGAAATCTTGGTTATGGTATTTTCCAAACAATTCAACCAAAAGCAAATACCAATGAAAAGAGAATTTATATTAACTCTGTAGGTGAAGGTGGTATGTGGGTATGTAATAAGAATGGTAATATTTCTAATGGTGATTATATTACTTCTTGTAATATTTCAGGATATGGAGCAAAACAAGCATCCATCGAATTAGTTAATTCCACAGTTGCCAAAATTACTTGTGATTGTGATTTTGATATTACACCAGTAGTTAAACAAAAAGTAAAAGTTACTGAAACAACTATTACAAAACAAAGAGAAGTTAGACAAGATGTTACTACAACTGAAACTGAAATTGTATTTGAAAATAACAAATGGCAAGAAAAAATAGTAACCAAAACAACTTCTGAAGAAGTATATGATGATTTACCATTATATAACGAAAATGGTGAATTAAGTGTTCTTACACATAGAGTTCAAAGAATGGAAGATTATACTGAAACAACAACACAACTAGTTTTTGATTCAAATGGAAATATTCAATATGAAGATGATTTAGATGCTAATGGAAATCAACAAATGGAATATAAATATGAAACTCGTTTCTTAAATGCGGATGCTACTATTATTGCTACAGAAGCGGAATATAATACCAAGAAAGCAAATGGTGAAAATGTTTATATCGCACAATTTGTTGGTTGTACTTATCACTGCGGTTAAGTAAATTTAAATATTTTAAAGAACGATATAATTTATGAAAATTGAATAATTATTTTTATTATTAAAATCTAATAATAATTATTTAATGACTCCTATAAGAAATCTTCAACAAATTGCAAGAATACAGCGTTCTCTAACGCAACCCTTTTATTTACTGGATTATTCATTTAATGGAAGAGAAGCAATATTTAATATTAGTGGAACAACAACAAATGTTTATAAAGTGATTTTAACAAATTTTAAAATTAAATGTGATTGTCCTGATATGGTTCGTTGTGAATCAATGAGATGTATATGTAAACATTGTTGGTTTGTTTTATTAAAAGTATTAAAAGTATATCATTATTATGCTCCCCGTACATTATTTAATCGTGTATCCCAAATACCGACAGATTATGCTAATACATTAATATTTAATGATATTGATAGAGATTATATTCAACATTGTTATATGAATTTAGATAGACATATTGATCGGACAGTTTGTAATGATGATTTGAAAGAAATGTATTATCGTATAAAAGAAGGTGGTTCAAGGCCAAATATTTTTGAAGAAAAAACAAAAGAGATAGATGATAATTGTCCAATTTGTATGATAGAATTTGATAAAAATAATGATTTAATTAATTGTCCAACATGTAAGAAATATTTACATAAAGAATGTATAGATAGTTGGTTAAAAATAAAAAAGAATTGTCCCATGTGTCGTAGTGATGTTTTTCAAAATTATGGAAAAGATGGACAAGGTCAATATATTAATCTAAGTGTATAATATACATAGATGGTTACTTATAGAAATCATAAATTAAAAAATGGTTTAAAAGTTTTATTTTCGGATATTCCTCATCGTAAAGATATAGGTATATATGTGATTTGTCGTATAGGTTCAAATTATGAAAAGAAAAGATTAAATGGTATGGCGCATTTTTTAGAGCATATGTGTTTTAAGGGAACAGAAAATAGAAGTAAATTTGAAATAATTGATGATTTTTCAAAGATAGGAGCAACTTATAATGCCGCGACTAGCGATGATTATACATCTTATTATGCTATTTCTCATCATAAATATTGGAAATCTTTATTAGATATAATTTTAGATATTTACTTAAATTCAACTTTTCCAGAGAAGGAAATAAAAATAGAGAAAAAGGTAGTTGCCGAAGAAATGAGTATGTATGAATCAGATGAAGGGCATATAATTAGTAGAGCAGTATTAAAAGAGTTATATGGAGAACAGCCGGCAGGTCGTCCAATTTTAGGTAAACGAAAAAATATTCGTAGTTTTACAAGAAAGGATTTATTCAAATTTAAAGAAACTTATTATACACCAAATAATACTATAATAATGGTAATTGGCAATATTTCAAAAAATAAAAAAGATATTATGTCAAAGATAAAAAAAGAAGTTGAACATATACCAAGAAGTTTAAATAATATATGTCCAATTGTTTACGATAAACAAAGGGGAATAAAAACCAAAATAATTAGTCGTGGTATTTCACAAACAACTTTGAATTTTGTATTTAGAGCAGGAAAAGCAGTAAATCCTCACACATTCAAATATGAATTATTAGCGTGTATAATTGGTGGTAGTACAAATTCGCGATTATATAAATTATTGAGAGAAGATAAAGGAATATCTTATTATACATCTGCACATTTACAATATTCTTGTAATCATGGTTATTTTACAATAGAAGTTGGTGTAGAAAATGATAAAGTTGTTGAAACAATAGCTGTAGTAATTGACATGATTTTAAACTTAAAAAAGGAGTTAATAACAGAAAATGAACTTAAAAATGCTACAAAATTATTAAATACTCAAGAAGAACTAATGTTAGATACTCAAGATGATTATGCTAGTTACCTTCAAAGGTATTTAGTTTATGGAAAAAAAATTGAAAAATTGGGTGTTAGAAGAGAAAAAAGAAATAAAGTTACTCGTAGGCAAATATTAAATCTTTGTAAAAATTTATTTGTTAATAATAAATTTGTTTTTGTTGGTCTTGGACCACTTAGAAATACAAAGAAATTTAAGATTGTATTAGATTTAAAGATTTAGTGATTTTCTATATTCTTTTTCTAAATTAGAGTTTTCCATATATTCAGAAAAATTTAAATTACTAGGTAATTTATCTTTATCAATAAATTCGTATAATAAAGTTTCTTTACCTTTTGAAAGTATATGAACTTTATTTAGTGTTCTTTGTGGAATAAATGATTTTAGAACTCTCCATACAGTATAAAACATAAATGGAGCATTAATAATAAACATTTTAGACATTGTTTCAGGATAATACTGATTTCCAATACAAATTATATTTTTAAGGTAAGTATATAATCCAGAATTAATAGAACTAATACTAATTCCCTTTAAATCAATAATTGAAATAGTCCGTTTTATTTCTCCTTCAATTGATAATTTTGGACATAGATTGGTGATCATAAATTCATTATTTTTTATATACATAGAAATTAATGTATGCATAGTTGTTGTTTCTAGAAGTTTTGGCATTGAACATACACCAGGGCATTCAACATGTACAGGATTACCCAGTTTATCAGTACATAACCAATATGATGGAAATAAATTTTTTATTTCTTTTATAGAATCAATCTTATAAAGATATTTACTTAATTCTATATTTCTCCATTTATTAATATCTTCAAACATGGTGAATACTTCAGCAAGTTTGAATTCTTTCGCTATTAATAAACGAATTAGATTAGTATCATCTAGAAATATTTCATTAATTTGATTTATTGAATATTTTTCAAAAATTAATTCTTTAAATTTTTCTAAATGATATTGCTTCTCTTTCTTACTTAGCATAAGTAGTAAATTTTTGAATTATACTGTAAATAATTAAAATCAATTTTATCAAATTATTTATGTCTGATCCATTTATCTACTATTTTATCAGTATTATAATCTTTCCAGGAGATTGTATCATTTGTTTGATTCATTTCTCCTTTATAAATTTTCATTCTACCATTTTTTTTTAAAATAGTAAATACACATTTACGATTATCTCTTATATTTACTTTAATTTTCCAAATTTGAGCATCTTCATCACGAATTTGTTTCAATGTATTATATCTATTTCTAATTAATAAAATGATAGAATTATTCCAATGAGAATTGGTATTGTCAATTTTCCAATTACCAACCCAATGTCTTACAGGATTGAAGTGTGCCTTATAGGTCCTCATTGCTTATTCAATATATATTTGAAATTAATTAAGTATTATCAATTTTAATTTAGTTATTTATTTATTTAATATTAAAATAATAATTATTTATAGAAGGTTATAATGTTACCAGATAATACAAAAATTAGTGATTTTACTTTGATTAAAATTCTTGGAACTGGTACTTTTTCTATTGTATATTTAGCTAAATATAATGAAAATGGGGTACTTTATGCATTAAAGAAGATTTCAAAAGATAAATATGGAGAAAATGTTGAACGAGAAGTAAAAGTTATGCAAAGATTAAAACATCCATTTATTGTTAGTGTAGAAGGATTTTTTGAAACAGATAATCATTTCTTCATTGTTACTGAATATATTGATGGTATGGAGTTATTTTATTTTTTAAAAGATATAAAAAAAGAAAAACCATATTTATTAAATAGAAATAATTATCAATTAACTAGATCAATTGCTTCTCAAATTATATTAGCACTTGAATTTATGCACAATAATGATTTTGTCCATTTAGATATTAAACCAGAAAATATTTTAATTAATAGATATGGATATGTAAAAATTGTTGATTTTGGATTTGCTCGTAAATTAAATACAAATGTAAAAAATGAATATGGTACTTTATATCGTACTGATAAGATTGAAGGAACAATTGAATATTTATCACCAGAAATGTTAAGAAAATATTATGGAAAATGTTCTGATATATGGGCTTTAGGAATATTAATTCTTGAAATATGTGCGAATATTCCATTATTTAATGGAATGGATAAGCAAACTATTTTAAGTACAATTAAAAAATGTAAAACAGACAAATTAATTTCAGCAAATTTACATACTACAATTAAAGATTTATTAGTAAATATTTTCAAATTTCCTCCTGATAGATATTCTATTAATAAAATCAAAAAACATTCATTTTTTAAAAATGTTGATTGGGTTAATGTTTTAATGAGAACCGAAAAATTATATGATTTTGAATTTCCTAAAACGAAAGATAATAGTGAAATTAAAGAGGAATATTTATTTAATCAATTAGTTTAGGGACTGAAAAATATAATTATTTAAATTTAAATTTAATCTTGTAATTCCAAAATCATTTTTTTAATTTGTTGATCAGTAAATTTTGTATCAATATTATGTAAAGTTAGTTTAATTGTTCTAGTCAAATCTCTAACTGTATTTTCATAATTGAATACATGCCAATTATTAAGATATCTTTTCATACAAGGCGTTTTTTTCGCTTCGTCTGTAAAGTTATAAATGAAATATGATATTAACTGTATTTGTTCTTGTCTAGTTAAAATAAGATTAAAACCTTTCATCCATTTATCCAGAATAATTTTCAATGGATTCTTTCTACCTTTAAACCATTTATAATCAACACAATAACCAGATAAGGCCGCACATACAAAACTTGGATACATATAGAGATGATTTCCTGTATAAGCAGCTCTAACACAAGGCATGTGATATAGTCCGATTTTACCTAGTGTATTTGAATATACATCAATTGATCTAAAGTGTTCATCACCTTTAGGAGGATCAATCGATAGTTTATAAATACGAGAACCTCTACGATTACCTTTAATCATATAATTTTTAGCAACTTGACAAGTAATCAAATGTGTTTCATTTTTATAGATGTTATTTTGCTTACATTGACAATGACGACAAGCATAAATCGGGTTATCTTCTTCAGTATAAGTAACAACTAGATTTTCAGTATCAATCATAATATCTTCTTCTAGAGAAGCATAAAATGATATAATACTTTCAGGTTCTTTTTTATTAAATAACTCAAATAGATTTTTTTGTAATTGTAATAAATAGTTATCTGAAGTACAAATATCAATATCAGAACTTTCATAATTTTCTTTCAAAAATTTTTTAAATTCATTTTTTGTATTACCACACCCTTCAAAATGTGCTAGACAAGCTGTCATACAAGAACCTGAAACCATTACTGCTCCACCCATCCAATCAAAATCTTTAAACATTCCTCTTGTAAAAATATTAAAATGATTCTTAAATTGTCCAAGATTATTAATTCTTCTATTTTTTCTTGAACTACCATATTCTTCGGGTAAAGTTGGAAAGGCTTCACAACGTGTACGCATAATAGGAATAAATATATCCTGTTTTGCTAAATGTGTGTTTACATTTTTATTAATTGTTTGCATTCTATTAATTTCATTTAATAGAGGTATGTCCTCATCTGTAAAAATATAATGTGCGGATGGTTCTGTATAATTTTTGAAAGTATTTTTCGATACTTTAACACTTGAATTACATTCTTCTACATAATATGCATAAATAGCACACCAAATCGCAGAACTATCAACTATACCTATTAATTGAAAATCTTTTAAATCACGTAGAGCAAAAGAATAATGACGATGTGATTTGAATAATCTATCAATAATACAATTAATAAAAGATTGAATTTTCATACTATTTAGTTCTTCTTTTTCAAATTTATCATATAGAATTAATTGTTTCAAACTAATCAGTAATGTTTTAATTTGAATATATTCTTGTCTTTTCGTAACGTATTTATTTTGTTTAATCATATCAACTCTAGCAACAAAATCACTAACATCTTCATTTTCTTTTCGTTCTATTTTATTATAACGTAAATAATAAATGTGATTGCGACCATCAATTAAGATTGTATTATTAGTAATTCCGGTTTCTTCTCTATTATAATCTCCTTGAATTGTTTCTAAACGTTCCATTATATGATTATCACTATCAATACATTCACGGATCGTATTAAAATTAAACTTTCTTGTATTAATATGTTTAAATCCATTCCCATAGGTTTCAAATATCAACTTATCTCCAGTAATATCAAAAATATTATTAAAAAGTATTTTTTTGATATTAATCAAATCAGTAATACTTGGTGGTGTCATAAAATAATCCTTTTGTCTAATAATATTATTAATTTGATATAATTTTCGCGGAGTTCGCAATAATTTGTGATACATATCAAATAACTCTTTTCCTACAATAATAATCATCTTTGTTGTAATACAAGAACAATTTTTAGGTGTATATTTCATTAATCGTTTATGAAATCCATATTTTATAAACGATAAATCATTTAATACAAAACTTGGAGGATTTTTTATATCAGCCAAAACAATTGTAATTAAATCATCAATTTCAATTATTTCTTCATATGTTTTGCTAATAAAAGTGCTATTATTCGGTGGAATAGATAAAAATTTGTTTTCTTTTGAATCATAATATGAATCAAAATCATTATCGGAATCAAGATCTGATTCCAAATCCATTGTTTCGTCAAAAAATTTATCTGATGTTATAATCATTTTTTCACAATTTAACATTAAGTATAGTATATTTAATTAAATGTCGTTACTTTCAATTTTAAAAATATTTATTATGACGAGGAACAACATATGTTAAGCGAAATCCAAATTTATGTTCATCACAATCACATAGATGATTAATAATTTCTTCTTCTTCTGTTTTAGACATTTCCTTAGACCATTTATAGTTATAAATAGATACTTCTGAATGTTTACATTTTTTATAAGAAACTTTATTAATAACTTTATTTAAATAAACCCATAATGGATTAGAAGAAATAGGTGTATAGTCTCTTTCTAATAAATAATCTACATTATCAAAGCATGTTGAACGTGCTTTTAGAAAAGAATTCATACAACCTTTTTTATAAACCATAATTCCTTGTCCTCCTTTTTTACGAAAAAAACGAAACATTGGTATATCACTAAAACCATCACCTAAAACAATAAAACGACTATGAGGTATAGTATAATCACTTCCCATAATTTTTTTATCTCTATTTAATTTTCCACCTTTAGCAATTTCATACGCAATCTCTGTTTTGGAATAATCTTCTATAATAGAAATAATTTCAAGTTTAGTAAATTGTTTATCATTATGTTTTACTTCATTTTCAACAATTTCTGCTGAATATATTCCATCAATTGGATTCACTTGAATATTATGTTTTTCCATATATCCATGAATTGCTCCTTCTATTAATGTTTTTAATCCAACACTAACAATATAAACACAAATTTCAACACCCCGTTTTTGCCATTCTTCTTTTAAAGCAATAAAACATTCTAAGCAACCACTTGACATTTTAATATTTTTACCTAATTCATATAGTTGTGACAAAGTTAAACCTTCTAATGGAAATCCTTCTTGTGTATCATCAATTAATTGTTCTAACCAAGTAACACCATTTTGAATACGTGCTGTTTTATCTTTTTGTAAAATTTCATCTCTCTTTACATGTAAAATTTTGAAAAAATCACCTGCTTCTTGAAATGAAAACTTAGGATTATATTTTCTAAAATGTTCTAAAACTTCTGGTTTATTATAAAATTCTTTATAATTATCAAGATAATGATTAATTAATGGAATTTGCTGATATTCCTCTGTTAGAGTCAAATCAAAATCAGCAAATATTGCTACTTTTATTTTTGACATTTTAATATTATTATATTTACTCTCTTGTATAGAATTTCAATTTTTATTTGTTTTTATAAATATATATAATGGATATACCGACAAAGTGTTTTGCGATAGTTATCGGTTCTGGACCAAATGGATTATATGCTTTATCAAAATTACAAGAAACTTATCCGAATGAAGAAGTATATGGTATTGATAAAGGTGAAGTTTTAAATAATTTTTATGATTATCCAAATGTTAGATTTCATTCTACCATAAAAGAATTAGGATTTGATAATTATAAATATTCTAAACACGAAGATAATTATAAACCCGATACTTTAGATATGATAGATTATTATTTATCGTTTAAAGAAGCAAAAAATTTAAAAATTTATGAAAATGTAGAAATGAAAAATATTTCTAAAAATACAGATAATTCTTATAATGTAACAGTTTTAGTTAATACTAGAACAATTAATATTAATTCTAAAAATATTATTTTAGCAACTGGTCTTTATGAAAATCCTGTTTATCTTGGTATTCAAGGTGAAAAAACAAATCCTAAAATTAGTCATTATTGCTATGATTATGATGATGTTGATGAAAATATTATTGTAGTTGGTTCTGGTAATTCTGCCGCAGATTATATAATTAAATCATTACCAAATAATAAAATTAATTGGATTATTAGAAATAGTGATAAAACTTTTCCAAGAATTGGTGATATTATTAGAGAAAAACTTGATTTTGTATTAAATAAATATTCTTCCAATTTAACAATCTATTATAACTCGATAATTATAGATTCATTTAATGACAAATTATATTTTAAGAGTGATGATAATGAAAATTTAATAGAATTTGATAAATGTTATTTATTTACTGGATTTAAAATAAATGAAAAGTTTTATAAAAAAATGGGATTTCCATTTGTTAAAGGTTGTTTTAAATATACAAGATTTTCAATGGAAACTGATTTTCAAAATGTTTATGTATTTGGTGCATTATCTTGTCAATTTTGTCCTATTAAACGAAAAATTGAACATAAATTTTTAAAAGATAATGGTTTAACTACTATTCAAAAAATATTAAATAATATTCAATATCGTTATTATTAAAATTGAAATTAGTATACTTTAATAACTAACTTATTATAATGAATATTATTGTAAATACTATTAATTCAATCGTTACTTGGTTTTATAATGAATTTATAGAACTAAATAATAATCTTCCCGGTGGTGGTGTTATGGATGAACCTGTTGCTTTTGGTGAAGATATAGACGAAGAAGAATATGACATCTATTTTGATTATTTTGGTGATCAACTTGTATAATTAAATTAACTATTTATTATCGGGACTGATAATATATTGAAATATATATTAAATGTATATATACTGTAATGGAGTTATTTGCGTTTTTTCCAATAGATGATATAAATTGTGGATTTAAAGTTACAAATTGTATTTATCCTCCAAATTATAAATTTCATAATAAAAGAAAATTATTTGCAATTTTACAAAAAACTGATATATATGAATTAAGATATATTATATGGAAATATTTACATAAATATAAATGTGGTGATGGTAATATTGGTTTAGGCATAATTGGTTGTCAAAATGAAACTGTTCCAGTTCATTATTGTATTCAACGAAAAAATCAATTATCACAAAAACTATTTCTTTGTAAAAATTGTGGTCATAAACTTGTATTTTGTTAATTATTTACCATCTTTTCCATCTTGAAACATGACAATTACTATCAGTATTAAACATTACATCATTATAAAGTGTTACAATCCAATGATTTTCAACACCATTTTTACGTAAATCAATATATTTCATAGATAATTCTTTTTGGACGGATCTTAAACGTAATAAATTTTTTAGATTTCTACTCTTATCAACTAGATATAAAAGATAAGCAACTTCTAACTCTTTTGTAATACAATCCTTACATCTTCTTTGACAACTACAACTATGTCTGATACGATCAGACATTCTACAACTTCCTACATAAATTCGAACTACATCAATAATATCACATAAGAATAATGGATATTGATTCCAATTTCTATTATATCCTCTATGTTTTTCAGCAATCAAAATGATTAAACTTTTAATCTGTGATGGTAATGGATTATATTTCATAAGAAAATTTTCAAATCTTCTTTTAAAAATTCGTAAATCTTCATTAATTGTAAATTTATATTTAATAAATTCAAGGTCAGTTGTAAAATCTTGAGCACAATTAAATTTAAATACTAATTTTAAAAGATCATCTGGTAAAGATTCCTTAATATCTGGTTGAGAAATATTACGATTGCCACTTGTAGCAATGTTATAAAAACGCCGACATCTATTATTTAAACGTCTTCGTTTAATACCTGGTCTCCATGCGACTCTTGTAATGAAATCGGGTAAATTTCTTCTTTTACGGCGATTTCTATTAGGATTGTTATTATTATTATTATTATAATCCCGATTTTCCATATTGAATATGTTTTATTTATTAAAAATAATAATCTATTTTAAAATATTATTTTAATAAATTTTTTTATAAGTGTATGATATGAATATATGTTAAATAGAATAAAAAAAATCAATTTTAATAGAATACTTCCTAATTATACTAAAAATTATATTGGAAGAAAAAATTATGTTGTTAATTTAACAAAAAATGGATTAGAATTTGATAATGAATATTTTGTATCTCATCAAGAATCTAGATTAAATTGTAGATGTTTAAGATGTTGGTATAAATTTAATCAAACACGTAATGTTGATTTGGCTGAGAATGTTTCAATTGAAGAAATTACAGAAATTGATGATAAATATATTCATTTAAAATGGGATGATGGTCATATTGGTAAATTTCCAACAAATCCTTCATCTGCTTTTTTAGATGTAAAAATAAATACAAGTGAAGAACTTGATTTTTGTATGAGAAAAAATTCTAAATTACATATTTGGTCTTATCCTGTAGATGATATGTATAAAGAATTTAAATTTTCTGATATAAAAGATAATCCTGATATTCTAAAAGAATGTTTAATTCAATTAACTAAATATGGTGTTGTTAGAATAAAAGATTCTCCTGTTGAACCAAATACAGTTACTAATATACCAGAAATACTTGGATTAGGTCCAGTTTGGAGTACAGTTTTTGGTTCTCCTTTTGTTGTTAAAAATCAAAAAGATAAATCAATTAATCACGCTTATACAGAAAGTGGACTACCATTACATACAGATGTACCCTATTATACTCAACCACCAGGAGTTTTTCTATTTCATTGTATTTTAAATGAATGTGAAGGTGGTGAATCTTTTTATGTAGATAGTTTTGGATGTGTTAAGCATTTTAAGAAAAAATATCCAGAAGAATTTAAAATATTATCTACTACAGAAGTTACATTTCGTGATTTACAACAAGATTGGCATTTAATAACAACACATCCAATTATTCAATTAAGTTCGAATAATGAAGATATTGTTGCTGTTTATGATAATCATGCAGCAAGAGATGGATTTAATTGGCTAACTGATGATTTTATATTAAGAAATAAATGGTATAAAGCATATTCAACATATAGAAAATTTGTTGAAGATCCTTCAAGAAGATTTGTATTTAAAATGAATCCAGGAGATTTAACTATTTTTGATAATTGGAGAGTATATCATGCTAGAAATAGTTTTAAAGGTGATAATAGACATATGGAAGGTTGTTATGTTGAATGGTCTCACGTTCGTTCTAAAATATTATCTACTAAATAGTAATTGATTCTTTCTTTTTATTTCTTTTACTTTTATTTCTCTTACTTTTACTATTTATTGTAACAAAACCATCATTATCTGTTTTTTCAATTGGTCTTTCAATTTCTACTTCTTTTACTTCTTCTACTTCATTTATTTCTGTACTTGGTTGTTCTGATTCTACACTAGAACTCAAACTAACTGAAGTTCTTACAAGTCTAGAATATTCATAATCATAATCTTCACTATCTGATTCTGAATACCAAGGTTCTCTAGCCCATTTACAATCTTTATCAGAAACTCTATACGCATATTTTAAAAATGTTCTATAATCAACATGTGCATGAGTTCCTTGGATAAATGTTTTATAAATATCTATTAAATTTGTTCTATGAGCATAAGCCCATGATTCAAATGACATATTATATGGCATAATAACAAATTATGTATTTTTAATAATTAGTATATATTTTAGTATAATGTATAATAATTAAATAAAATACGCAATTTTTAAATTCTTTTACATAATGGACAAGTAAAATTAACTTCAAACCATCTATTTATACAATCTGTATGAAATAAATGATTACATCTTAATTTTGCTATTTTCATTCCATCTCTAAAAATTTCTAAACAAATAGAACACGATTCATCATTATCACATGAATCATAATCAAATACTTTCATTACTTTTGATATTAATTGTTCTTTTACCCATTCTTTAATTTCATTTTTTTGTCGATCATTTTGTGCTGTACACCATCTCCAAGCAACTTGTTGTTTTACGTTTTCTATTTTTGATCTTAATAAAGCACAATTTGTATTTATCATTTTTATATCATCATCGGTTAATGATGGAATTTCGATATTTAAGTCTTCCGCAATCGTAAGAATTTTAGGTAAATTTTTTGCCTTATAGGCAGTAGTTGCTTCTTTAAATATTTTATGGAGTTCTTCATCATCACATTTATCTGGATGAGTTTTACGTGTAATTTTTCGATAAAGTCTGCTTAAAATATCAGAATTCATATTTTCTAATTCTTTTTCTTCTTCAAGTAATTCTTCTTTCATTTCTTCATCGGTTTCTTCAGGTTCAAATAAATTAATATCTTCAGGTATTAATTCACTAATAAATCTTTTTACATAATCTTCAGAAACACTATTCACTTCATCTAATTCACAATCTAAATATTTGAATTCTAATATCATTCTTCTAGTTCTTAATTTTGATAAATCACTATCAGACATAGTATATTTTAATAATAAATAAAATAATTTATATGAAATAACTTATGTTCTAATATCAGCAACATTTTCATTAGTATCACCAAAACGATTTAAATATATATATACATCCGTTCCAACACCTTGAATCGGACAAATGATTAAATCACCACCAAAATATCTAGCATATATTCTAGATAAACCTAAACCATGACCATATCCCGATAATTGTAATTCTCTATCATCTCTACCTGTTGTTCCTGAAGTTGTATATGAAAAACTGAAGACTTTTTCCATTAAATCTCTGGAAAATCCACCACCTCTATCAGAAATTTTTATAATAAAATCTTGATCTGAAACACTTGTTCTAATTTTTACAGGTTTAGAACATCCATTAAATTCGGCAGTTGCTTTTCCCGCATTTTTTAAAACTTCAAGAACAATATAAAATAAATGAGAAGGAACATATACAAATTCAGATTGTTTATCTGTAAAACCAAAATCAAATTCTAATTCTTGACAATAAACACCATCTACCATTTCAATCACTTGATTTGCCGCATCTTTTATAACAGCATGAGGATTACATTTAGTATTTATCATACCAACATATGTATCTTTTATCGATTTTTGTTGAACTGTAACGTGTTGCCCGATTAAAAAACGAATACCTATCCGAGAATTATAGAAATTTTGAAGTGTACTATCAATATGAGAAATATCTTTTAAAAAAGTATGTTTATCTTTATTTTCTTCTCTAAATAATTCTAAAGCATTAGAAATATTATATTCAATATTCATACCATCTTCTTTAATATCTTTTAATGTTTCTGTAAATTTTTCTGACTTTTTTATATCATTTGGTTCTTCATGAGTAATTAATTTATCAAATGACTTCAAATAAACATCATATACATTTTGCATTGGTATAGTTTTAGATACATCATAAGGTAAATTTTCTAATTCAACCGCACGTTGGGCAAGACGAATTGGTAACTCTTTATATAAATATAATGATTGTTGAGTTATTGTATTTGGACATTTTTGCTTTCCATAATTACATACATAATTTAATTTTAATGGATTTGGACGTTTTGTTGCGTAATGTTTAACCGCACTTAATAATCGAAGCATTGGAGTCTTCATAGTTAATTTAATATATATTATATAAAAAAACTTAATTTAAAATTGATTTAAATATCTATGTTTAAAGTTAAAGATTTATATATTAAATAATATAGTGTATAAACATGTCACAAAATAGAATTCAACGCGAATTAATTGAAATCCGTAGATCACCACCAGTTAATTGTAGTGCTGGACCAGAAGGAGATAATTTATATGAATGGAGAGCAACTATTATGGGACCATCAGAAAGTCCTTATCAAGGAGGAGTATTCTTTCTTAGTGTTAGTTTTCCTGAAAATTATCCATTTAAACCACCTAAAATCAAATTCTTAACTAAAGTATATCATCCTAATGTAAATGCTAATGGAAATATTTGTCTTGATATCTTAAAAGAAAATTGGAGTCCAGCTTTAACTATTTCAAAAGTTCTTCTATCTATTTGTTCTTTATTATGTGATCCTAATCCTGATGATCCATTAGTTGTAGAAATCGCACAACAATATAAGAATAATTATCCAGATTTTGAATTAACAGCAGGTGAATGGACTCGTAAATATGCTTCACTTTAAAAAAAATATAATATATATTAATTTATTAAACATGTTTGATTTTTTAGTTTCTTGTTTACCAATTGGTTATCAGATTGTTATTTGTGTTATTGGTGGATTAGTTTTATGGAATATATTAAATGATGAAGAAGAAATACAAGAAGAAATACAAGAACAAGAACAAGAACAAGAAGAAAAAGAAGAAGAAGAAAACATAAAACTAAATTTATCAGAAGATAATATAAATATGCCTATTAAAAATGAAGAAATTAAGGAAAATATATTTTTATCAAAAAGTGCTTATTCTAGTACTATAAAAAATAAATCGACAATAAAATCATTTCCACTTAAATCAGGAATTGATAATGCAATCATTACCAAATATGAATTAAATATTATTTATTTTAAAGAAAAAAGAGGCAATAAAATTATAACTGGAATGTATTGTATTAATAATAATGATTTAAAAGATATAGAACAAAATATTAAAGAAAATATTTTAGTTAAAGATATTTTCAAAACAAAGCAATTATATGAAAAATTTATAGAAGATAGAGAATATGATGGTATATCAAATAACAAATTATCTCGTTCTTATCCAAATTATTTTTAAATAATTTATAATCTTATATTGTAAAATATAATATTATAAATAACATTCTTTCAATTTAAAATAATCTAGATTCATAAAATTGTTTGAATCTTTGAGATGAATTTGATGATATTTGTGTAATATTTTTGAAAGGTTCTGTCCATTCTTGATTAGAATTTCCGACACTATTTGTCGTAATTTCTAAAGCATCATTAACCTGCTCTACACCATCGATCCATTTGTTGGTGATTGTTTTAGTTCCGAGCTCTTCTCCATATTCGTCTTCTATCCATAATTTAATCTGAAAGGGACCTTTTTCTAATCTACGTAAATTAATAGTGTGTGTAAAAGTATATGTCTCATTAGTACCAAGCGTTTCTTTTTTAGTATTATTCTCATTAATAATCAAATTATCTTGATCAACAAGAAATTGTGTATAATCATCAGAACGTGGAGATGTTGTTGATGAAATATAAAATCTTAATTTTCCAGTAAATAATATAGAACCATCTACATTTGTTTTGCCTACATCCGATAATTTAATTTTTAATGTGTCAGGAGTCCACGTGCCGGTGGTAGAATCATCAATGGTCTCAATTGTATATATGTTTACTTGCTTTTTATTATTACTATCCTCGTTAAAAATATCAACCCCTTCTAATTCTGTTTGATTTAGGTTAATAATTTTAGTAATAATATCATTAGTTGGATAATTAACACTAATAATTGATGTTTGTCTAATATTCCAAGGAGATCTGGTATGAAGTTCATCAAACTTTCCAATTAAATTAGAAGCAATATTTTCATTATTTTCTTGATTCAGATATAGTGTAGGAATACATCCTACAAAATATTTAGAAACATAAGAAATAAAAGTAAAAATTACAATAAATACTAAGGCAACTATAATAATATAAAATTTTGGATCACGTTCATATATAGTAATATATAATCCCCAATAAGGACCTCCTACTGGATTAAAAAATGAAAGTATTTGTAAAATTGGTATAGCCCATAATAATATTTTTATAATCGGTCTTAAATATATCATATAAATCGATGTTCTAGTAGCACAAGATTGTCTTTTACATATTTGTCGATCATACCAGTTACTTTTGTTTAATTCCTTACAATTTTTTTGTGAATTTGTTTCATATAATCGGTCACTAATTGAATGAGATAATTGTAATTTATTAAACATTGAATCAATAAATTTATAATTTTTATTATCATATTTTATTGGAATTAGGTTTGTTTTATTTTTTGTATGATCTAACCATTGTTGATTTGCATTATGTATTTGATCAGGAGTTTCATCAATAACCAATCGCATATTTAAACTATTATTTTTTAATAAAAATGATGGAAATGGTTTAATAAGGTTATAGTTTACTTTGTCAGCAGTAGTGCCATTCTCAAATTTATATAATACTTTATCAACAAAGATCACTGCTTTCCCATAAACCTTGTCTAAAGTCGGCAATTTAAGTACTCCTCTCGTATATCCTTCTAATTTTTTATCCACAAGTGCTTCTCGTCTTAATAAATGATCATATGCTGTTTCAGTACCATCCAGAGTACGATTATATAAAATTTCTTGTTTTTCATCTATTCCCCAATTATTATGCCACGACGTGGCGTTATCTATTTCCGCTGATTGAGGTATATAAATATGAGCATTTAGTGTTTCGTCATTTTTTAATATTTCGTAAAATTTTTTTATCTGTTCAGTTGTTGGTGAACTATCATTAATATCTTTAGTAAAATAATTATTTGGGTCTAATTCGAAATCAAGATAAACAAATTCGGACTTATTGTTATCTGTAACCGATGTAAGAAATATTTTAAATTTTTTTAACATATCATTTAATTTGATATGTCTATATTTATTGCTAATGAACCACTCATTATCAAAATATGATATTCTAAAATGAAAATATCTAATACCTTTCTCTAATAATGTCTCAATTTTATATGTTTGAGTAAGATACCATTTAGATTTATATAATTTATTATAATTAATAAATGTTGTAAAACCTAGTGGAAAAAATTTGTGTTCATCATTGTCTATTTTATTAATAAAACTAATTGAACAACTATTATCAGTTCCAGGTAAAATAATTTCATTTAAACGTTTTCCATCATAAATACTTCTAAGTTCTGTACTCTTATTTATTTTTTCAGTAATCCAATACTCATTACTTATCATTTAAGAACTCTATATATATTAAAAAAGATATATATTTTAAATTAATTTTAATCTTCAAATTGAGTTACACTATCATTTTTTTCATGTTCATAAATTAATTCGTGTATTTTTAGAGATGATATTCTTCCAACACGTTGTGCTCGTCCAATAATTTGTGTTTTAGTATTTTCATCCATTGTATGACATATAATAATATCAGTTGTCATTTGTAAATTTAAACCACTACCATAATATTTTGCGTTTAACATTAATACTTTTATTTTTCCTTTATCATAATTATTTATTATATTTCTAATAGTATCAGGCCTTCCACATAATTTTTTCCATGAGAAATTTTCTCTATCTAAATGATTAATAACCTGATTAAAAGAGTAATTAGAAAAAATTAAAAATTTTCCATTTGGATTATTTTTTATAATTTTAACTAAATTTAGCATTTTATGATTATTTTTAAAATCTATTTTTAAATTTTTAGTATTATTTTTAGTAATTTTTTTGATTAAATTAGTATTAATTTGTTGTACACAACATGGACATTTTTTATAATTTATTAAATGCTTATCTAAGCATAATTCACAAATATTTATACCACAACATAAGAGTTCAATTTTATTATTATCCGATTGACAATTACATAATAAACAAAATGAATAAGATGATAAATTTTTAATTAAATAATTTAATTTATCTTCTTTTTCTGTTTTATTTTTTAAATGTCTAGTTAATTTTTTTGTTAATAAATTGTAATATTTGACTTGTAAATGTTTTTTATGTTGATTACAACTATCAATTTCTTGTTCAATTTTATATATTCTATGAGAAGAATTATTAATTTGTCGTTTTAGTCTAAATATTAAATATTGAATAAGAGACATATCACTAAAATCATAAATATAAGAGTTTGATTTTAAATATTTAATTCCTCCAGCAATATCTCCAGCATTAAATTTGTCTAAAAGTGTTTTTCCAATAATATTTTTAATTAAATATAACCATAATGGTGGTGAACATTTTATAATATTATATTCAAAAGATGGAATAATTCCAGTAAATGAATTTTTAATATCTGCTTTCTTTGTTTTAACAACTAACGCATTTTTTAATGCTTTATAAATAGTATAAGTAGAATTATATTCTAATTGACGGAATGTATTTTTAATAAATCCAGTATTTTTATGTTCTTCTAATCTTTCAAATGTAGTTGTTATAAACCATAAAAAATGACAAGATATTGCTGTACTATTTGGAAGATTAATAGTATCTGCTTCATCAATAATTACTCTTGACCATTTATATTTGGAACAAAATTGAGAAAGTTTATTATATTTATTTGCATTACATAAAACAATATCATGATTTTTAAAAATTTCTATATCCATTTTATCACGTTTTGTTCTAATAGAATAAACTTTTAATGTTGTCATATTCTCAATATCATCTAACCATTGAAAAAATAAAGAATGTGGAACAATTATTAAATTTGATGGAATATATTCTTTAATTTCTCTTGCATTTTGAATTTTTGTATATGAACCAAAATGTTCAGTTGGAATAGTTTCTGTATATTTTATAGTTTTAGTAAAATATTCTTGAATAATATTTAAAATATCAGAACATATTTTATTCTTATTTAATAAACTTTTTGTTAAATTATTTTCATATTTTTTTATATTTTTTTGACAAATATTTTTAATACAAGCATATTTTCTATCAAAATATGGAATAGATATTGGACAAACCGCAATTAAAGATAAAATATTAAGAGTTTTTCCAGAACCAACATCATCTGCTAATATTCCTATGCTTAAACTGGTTGTATATTTTATTTCTCGTCTTAACAATCCTGTTCTAAAACTTCTTTTTGTTCGTATTCTAATAATATTATTAAGTTCTCTACATGCCATAGCATAGATAGTAGAACGTTGATGTTCTTTTAAAGAAATTTTTATATTAGGTGGTTTATAAGTATTTATTTTTGGTGATTTATTATTTAATAATTGTATAGTATCATATGATGAATATGTATCTAATTGATTTTCAAGTGATGAAGTACATACTTGTTTTAAATATTCATTAATATTTCTTAATTTTTTCCATATATTTTCATCAATTTGATTATTATCCAAATCTTTATTTTTAAAATTTTGATAAAAATTATAAAATGATGCATCATCACAAGATTCAAATAATATATCTAAATAATATTCTTCTTTAGAAATTTTGCTATTATTATTAATAGATATATGTGACTTTGATAAAATATTTGAAAACATGAGATTATTGAATATATAACTTATATATTTAATATCAATGAGTTTTTAACTTAAAAAAAATTAACTTTTACCAAAACTTAAATCCTTCTAAATATCCAGTTTTTTTCTTTTTACTTTTTTGTTTTTTATTTTTTTTTCTATTTTTGTTTAATTTTTTTGTTTTCTGTGGTGTAGGAACTTTTTCTTGATTTTTATTTAATTCCTCTTTTAAATTTATGTCTGCTTCGTTTGTATAAGTTTTAATTTGTTTATTTAGATTATCAAGTTGTGTTTTAACTTTAGATAAATCCTTTTCTTCTAAAACAATTTTTGTATTTATTTCAGTTCTTTCTTTTTCTAGTTTTTCTACTTGTTGATTATATTTTTTTTGAATAGCAGAACATTTTCTTTCAGCAGATTTTATTTTTTTCGCTTGTTCATTTGATAGATTAATAACTTTGTTCTTAATAGTTTGACATTCATTATATTTATCTGTAATTGTTTCTAATTCTTTCTTGGAATTATCTAATTTATTTTTTAATAATACAATCATTTTTTGTTGTTCTTTAATATTTTTACGTAAGACATCTCTTTGTTTAGTTAATTTAAGAACTTTTCCATATGTATCAGATATTAAATTATCAACATCAACAATCATTCTTCCTGTTTGAAATGACATAAGACGATCATATGGTAAAGGAAATTGTTTATTAAATTCTTGAATTTTTTTTTCAATTTCACGTGTATTTTGTTGATCTTGAATAATCGCAAAATACGCAGAAAAGTATTGATCTTGATCCAGAACTTTTTTTGATTTATTAGAATTACTATTCTTAAATACTAGAATTGGAAACTCTGTTATAAGTTTTTCTATAATCTCTCTTTGATACTGAAGTGGTAAAGACATTATTTATTATAATTAATAACAATATTTTATTAGTTGAATTTTTATATAAATTTATTTAAATTTTTTTATGAATTAGAATTAATAATATTTTTTATTTTATTATTTACTTCAACTATTTTCTTTTCAATATCATTTGAATCAATCACTGTTTTATATTTTTGACTAAGATCTTCAATCATATTTTTTACAATGTTACGGTTGCGTCCTGATAAAAGATTATTTACTTCTATTAATTTATTAATTTCTACAAATTTTTGTTTATAATTATAATTTTCTTGGGACATTTAAATAGTATATAATTTTAAAGCAATATTTAATTTTTACTATATATATACAAATAACTAAATACTAATTATAATTTAATTTTTTTTGAAATTTTGTCTTTAAGTTTATCTTCAGATAAATTATGAATATTTTTCATATTAAGAATATCCGCAATACGTTTTAAATTTGATTTACCATTAATTTTATTTAGTTTTGCTAAAATTAGAAGTTTAAATATTGATGTTAAATGATTACGATCATTATTTATAATATAACTTTTATCAACTTTGTTATAATTTAATATATGTACAATTTCTTCATTATCAAATTTTTTAAGTAATTGTTCATTTGATTTGAATATAATTTTATTATTACTTAATGGTTTTAATATGGAACGTGTTTTTATTTTTAAAGGATTTGTAAATAATCCACCATATTGATTTACAACATTATTAGCAACTAATCCACCACCTTTTATTAAAACAATCTGTTCTAATTTTGTTTTCATCATATTTAAAGCATCTTCTACAATTTGTGTTTCTTCATTTTTTCGTTCTAATTCATTAACTTTATTTTCAAATTCAACTTTCTTTTTTTCAAATGTTTTTTCAATTAATTCCATTTTTTCTATTGTTTTTGGTAAAATTACTTTTTCAAGATTAATAACACTTTTTAAAAATTTACTATGTTTATGCGCATCATCTTTATTTTTTTGATCAAGTGTATTCAGTTTTAATTGCATTACTCTAATTTGTTTACTATTTTGTCTTAATTTAGTTATAATAATATTAATTTGTCCTTTAAATTCAAACAGTTTATCTTTTAATTTATTAACTGCTTTTTCTTTTTGTTCAACTTCTTCTAATTTTTCATTATATTTTTTTAATAATTGTTCATAACTTCCTGTAACAATTTTTATTAAATTAATTGTATCACTTGCTTTATGAGATATCATATCTGTACCAAAAATCAGATCGTCATTTAATGTACCAACATCAGCAGCATCTCTATTAAATTGTCTTAATAATTGAGATAAACGTGGTAATGCTGCTAAATCAGGTGATATATATAAAGGCCAAAAAAGAGACCAATCAGTATCAGTATCAGAAGCAACAAAATCTTTTAATTTTGAAATATTTAATTCAGGAATATGATCATTATTAAAGTCATCAGTAATTTGTAATCTTTTTTTGAATTTTTCAACATCTTCTGGTGTATATTCCTCTTTTTGTAAACATTGAATATAATTATTATTTAATCTCTTTTTTAAATTTTGTATAACTGAGTCTGTTAATACGGTAAATAATCCAAATGTAGGTGGTTTTCCTTCAAATGTAATAATTGAACCATAAACAAGATATTCAGAATCAATTGTTTTAACAGTTGATTTATTAATTGAAAATGAATCAATAATATTAGGAATACAATTTCTAAATTTTCCACTTTTTAATTTTTTAGATAAATTCATAACAGTACCTGATAATATGAGGTGAGCTGCTAAATCATTAGAAGATTCATATTTAATTAAATCTTTTTCTTTTATTTTTAATGCGTTAAGTATTTCCTTTTTTCTGTAAATATTAGGATATTCATCTAATGTTTGTTCAATTGAATCAATAATTTTTTCAATCTTTTTAAGTGAATCATATTTTAATTTATTATCCTTACAAAACTGTATTTCTTTCTCTTCATCATTTAATGAAGAAAAAGCGTTATATATATTTAAAATTGTTAATACTTCACTTGTTTCATTAAGAAAAGGATTTGATTTATCTATTTTACTAAACCCAATAATACCTTCAATTGAACCAATTGCTGTTAAAATTGCTGTTAATTTAATACCCATAAATTTTTCATTATAAATTATTGATTCAAGTAAAATTCTACCAAAACGTACTGGAAGCATTAATTTTCCTAGAATTAATCCAACATTAGTAAAATTTTGAGAATCATCTAAACATCCAATTAGTTTAATATTATCAATTGCTGTTTCAATAAATATTGAATCAGGTGGTGTAATAAAATTTTCTAATATATTAACAACATCATTAACATTAATTTTTTTTCTACCTATTTCTGGCTCTGCTATTTGAGATAAACTAAGTAATAATTCTTCAATATTTTTAATCGCAATTTCAGGTTCAGGAAATATATCAAAATCTTGATATTCTTGAAGTGTGTATAAACAATAAATACGACCTTCATCACGTCTACCAACTCTACCCCATCTTTGTTTTGCTTGTGCTTGACTGATAAATGCTTTTTCAATTTTTATAGAATCTCTAAATGGATTATATTTAATATTTAATTCTAATCCAGAATCAATTACATAACCTGCCCCATCAATTGTAATAGAAGATTCAGCAATATTTGTAGATGTAACTATTTTACGACTATATGGCCCCCCTTCTGCGTTTTTATATTTATCAATATGTACAGCATATTCTTTATCCTGTTTAGGTACTTTACTAGATAATTCAACACAAAATGGCGTATAACCTTGTTCATGAATTTTTAATTTTTTTAATTCTTCACATACTTTTCTAGCATCGCCTAATGTTGGAACAAACATTAAAATTGCCCCTTCATTAAAAATTGATTTTTTTTCTTTTTTTTGTTTTAAAATATTATTTATTGTAAGAGCACCATCTTTTATATAATTTGATGTTGGTACATCAAGAAAGTGTTTGTCTGTTTTAAATGGTGTTGCTCCTGGATATTCACTTATAACTGGACTAAAATCACTATAATAATCACTAAATAAACTGGTATCAATTGTAGCACTTAAAATTATTAATTTAAAATTTGGATTATTTTCTAATATTTGTTTTGTTAAATACAATAATAAATCAATTGAATTACTTCTTTCGTGTGCTTCATCAATAATAATTATATCTAAAGAACCTGGTTTTTCTTGATATTTATCATTTAAAATTTTCGCATTAATTGTACCATCTGTAGCAAATAATAATTTTGTAAGATATTTATCATATGATGGTCTATCTTCTGTTACTTTTATTATTGTTCCTTTAACTTCAATTTCTGTTCCTGCTGATATAATGGAATCTCTATGTTGAAATCCAACCTCTTTTCCTAATTCAACATCTAAATTTTTTGCTGTCCATTCCGCAGCACCTCTTGCTAACATTCGTTTTGGAACTGTCATCGCAACTTTACCTTTATAATTAACAGCATGTAAAGCACATCGTGGAACGATTACTGATTTTCCAGCACCTGTTCCTGCTGTAATAATATTAACACGATTATTAGTAATTTTTTCTATAATTTCTTTACGATATTTTGCCATTGGTAATTTACTCCATGGTTTATCTGATGTTAATGAATATATTTTGTATTGTTTACTGTATGATTCACCTGTTAATGGATTTTTATTATAACCCTTATGATCTAAGATTCCTATGTCTTGATTATCCTTATTAGAAAACATAATTTTTATATATTGTAATAGGATATTTTATTTATTAGAAATATTCATATGTTTAATTTTTTCTTTTACATAAACATTTTTTATTAATTTTCAGTGTTGGAACTTTAGAATTTCTTGGAACAATTCGTAAAACTGTTTTAGATTTAATCCCTTTATGAATTGGAATTGTACATCCACCATGTTGAGAACCTTTTGTTTTTGTACATCTTGCTCTAAATTGTTCATAAAAATCACGGCATTCATCATATGGAGTTTCTGTATTTTTCCCTATTTGTTTATTAATTTTATTATGTAATTTACATAACCATTTAGAAAGACTTTCCCTATCTTTCATTACATTCATAGTTAATTTAGTATCATCTGCTTTAATATTCATAGCATAATTTTCACGACATTTACCACAGGGAAGTGTTACTTGTAATAATTCTAAAAATTTTTTATAATCTTTTTTTTGTTTAGGTGTTGGTTTTACTGGATAATTAAATGTCATAATATGAAGAAATTGCCACATACATGGTCCCCATATATAAGTAGAAAATCCATTATCACTCTTATAATGCGATTCATCGAATACTGTAAGTTTTTTATTTTTACTATCTTTTTTATTCATACTACTATATATTCTATATTAATATAAATAATTTGTTTAAATACTAAAAATTAGAAACCTCTTCCTCTACCACCTCTACCTCTACCAGATGGTGCTCCTCTACCTCTACCAGATGGTGCTCCTCTACCTCTACCAGATGGTGCTCCTCTACCTCTACTAGATGGTGCTCCTCTACCTCTACCTGATGGTGCTCCTCTTCCTCTACCAGATGGTGGTCCTCCTCTACTAGTTGGTGGTCCTCCTCTACTAGTTGGTGGTCCTCCTCTACCAGAAGATGTAGTTGGTGCTTTTCCTCTACCTCTACCTTTTCTAACTACTGGAACAAATTTAACTTTTGGTTTTTGAACGGGAACTGGTTTAAGATCTTCATCATCTTTTTCTTCTTTAGCAACTCTTCTTTTAACAACAGGACCAACAGTAGATCTAGCTGCTGCCGCTCTAGCTAATCTAGCACTATCTGCTGCTTTCTTTGCTGCTTTTTGTTCTACTGCTATTTTTTGTCTCCGGACTTTTTCTTGTGCTGCGGATTCACCAGAATCATAATAACCGAAAGTAAATTGAATTAAACAACAAGATTGATAATTTACCCATGGACTGTTAAGATTTCTTAATCTCTTTCTATAAAGCATTTGTGGTTTAGTTCCAACACCAAATAAGTAACCAGTTCTAAATTCTATATCATTAAGTTCTTTACTATCTATTTTAGTCCATTCACTATTTTTATCAATAGATACTTTTTTATAAACATTTTTGCCATCAATACCAATCATAATATTATCTTCACCAACAGCAATAGCATTCATATTACCACTATTTTTTAGTTGTTTCCAATCACTATTTCCACCAGAAAGAGAAATATCACTTTCTTTAAGATTATTAAATGAAATAGTATATAATTTTTTATTAATATCAAGAGCATACATATTTTCACCATAAGAAGTTATATAAGCAATATCTTTTAATTTCAATGATTTCCAAGTGCTTTGAATACTATGATTTGTTTTTTGAACTAATACATTATCTTTAGAAATACCAAAGAATGCTTTTTTTGATCTATTATAATGTATTTTTTTTGTTTTAATATTATTACCACTATTAACTGGTGCGAAACTAGAAGTTTGCATTCTAATACCAGTTTTTCTATAAAGAGTTCCATCTTTTGAGTGACCCATATAATATAATTTATCAGTAGTTCTAAGTTTAGAAGTTGCTTCGATTGTAGGTCCTTTTTTAGATGCGGAAACACTTGCTCTTGCTCCTGGAAGTGCGACACCACCTCTACCTGCTCCTTTACTAACAAGTAATTTAATTAATTCATCAAATTGTGTAGATGATAATTTATATTTATCCATTAGTTTCTTTTTCATATCTTCACTAAATTTAGGAGTTCCACCTGGAAGACCTCCCATTGGACCTGGAAGACCTGGTAATCCACCAGTAGATACTCCAGCCAATTTATCTGTTTTAGTTCCTTTTTTAATTAATATAATTCTAAATAATTCTTTTTCTCCTTTTTCTTTAATAAAACATCCAATTTGATTATCAGTTCTAACTGAACAATATGATTTATCTTTTGCTGCTTTAAGAGTAATTAATTGATTTCCTCTAAGATTTAATTGATCTTCAGTTGCGATTTTACCTTTATTTTCAATATCAATAATAAAAATTGTTTTAGAAGTTGCTCTTCTAGAATTACAATAAACACGTTTTTTATTACCTTCACTCATACAATATTTATTTCTGTAAGATTGTAATAAGATTTGATCTCCAGATTTAACAGATGAACCACCATTAGGATTAATAATAATAAATTGATGTGGTTTTTCAAGTTCTTCACCATCACATATCCATTGTTTTTTAACATAATCATCTTTACAATATTTTTTATTATTATTAGAATACATAGCAATAGTACTATAATTAGTAATTGCTGGTCCAAGTGTTCCAACAGATATGACTTTTGGTTTTAAGTCTACAGCAAAATCTTGGATTTCTTTTGCTTGTAATTTTTTCTTAAATAATTTTTTCTTATCACCATCTAAAACATAAACAGTTGCATTTTTTAATGTAGATATTTTATCATATATTGTTGCTACTTCAATTCTATCTACTTCAAAATATCCAGCAAGATCTACAGACCAATAAGCATTTCTATTATTTGTCCATGTATATGTTTCTGGATTACCGTCAACAGCCTTACCAGAACTATGAATTTTATCATTACCTTTAATATCCCAAGTACTTGATTGTTTAGTTCTTTTACCTTTAGCAATATCTTCACCTTTTACAAAAACTTTAACCATACTGAGGAATAAATTATTAGCACGAGATAATTTAATACCAACATATCTCGCTTTACCTTTACCAGATTCTTTTTCTTTTTCAAGTCTAGCTTTCTCTTCAGCAACTTTTTTTGCTTGGGCGTCTTTTGCTGCATCTTGTTTTGCTTTCATAGCATTTAATTGTGCTTTTTTTGCTTCTTTTCTTGCTTTCTTTCTTGCTTTATCTAATGCTCTTTGCTGTTTTGCCATTTTTTCAGCTTCAATTTTTGCTTTTGCTTTTGCTTCTTCAGTTGCTTTTTTTATATTTGCTTTTTCTGCTGCTTGTGCTTTTGCTTTTGCTTCTTGTGCCGCTCTATCTTTTGCTTCTTTTTCTGCTCTTTTTTTATCATATGCTTGAGTTAAAGCAAGTTGTTTTGATCTTTTTGCTGCGTTTGCTTTTGCTTGACGGGCACCTCTTGCTTGTTCTCTTGCTACAGATGCTTGTTTTCTAGCATTTGTTTTTGCGGCAATTGCTTCAGCTCTTGCTTCTTTTCTAGCAGATTCTGCTTTCTTTGCTTCTTCCTTTGATTTTTTTGCTCTAGCAATTGCTTCTTCAATTTGTTTTATAATTAATTGTCTTTCTTCATCTGTTTTTGCTAATCTTTTAGCAATTTCTAAAGCATGCATTCTTTTAACTTCAGTTTTCATAGCAATTTTTTTCATTTCTGCTTCAACCTTAAGTCTTAATTCTTCCATTCTTGCTCTTTTAGCCATATCAGCTGCTTTGTTTTTTAATTCATTTGCTCTTTTAGCCATTCTTGCTTTTTTTGCTGCTGCGATTTTAGAACGTCCAGCAAGATGTTCCTTTTGTCTCATATTATATCTTGCTTTTTCAAGTTTTCTTGCTTTTCTTTTGGCTTCAGCTTCCGCAATAGCTGCTGCTCTTAATTCCTTTCTATCCGCTTTTGCTTTATCAGCAACTTTTTTAGCAAGAACAACAAAACTTTCTTTTTCTTTTGCTTTTGCTTTTGCTTCTGCTTCTTTACTCATTTTCAATTTAAGTTCAGATTCTTTTTCTTCTTGTTGTCTTTTTGCTTGTCTTAAGAATTTTTGTCTTTGTCTGAGAAGTTTTGCTTGTTCTCTGGCAAATCTAGCAACTACTCTTGCTTTATCTTTTTCTGCTTTTTTTTTGGCTTTCTTTAATGCTGCTTCTGCTTGTCTTCTTGCATCTCTTTCTCTTTCCATTTGTGCTTTCATTGCTTCCATTTCTTTTCTAAAATTAACTCTTGCAGCAGTAACATTTTTACTTGCTTTAACTCTTTCATACATACTTTTACTTCTAGCCTTTGATGCTTTAATAGAATCTTCTTGTGCTTTAGAAACTTGTTTAATTGCTTTTTTTGCCTTTGCTACTTTAGCCGCATATTTTGCTTTTAATGCGTCTCTTTCTTTTTTCAATGCTGCTTCTTTTTTTGCATCTGCTTCTTCTCTTTGTTTTTTTACTTTAAGTTGCCATTCTCTTCTTTGTGCATATATTTTAGCTTTATAAGCTTTTTGAGCGGTTGCTCTTTCTTTTTCTAATGCATCTTGGAATGCTCTGTGTCTTTTCTTTTCTTCTGCTCTAATTTTTCTAGCACGTTCTGCTGCTGCTTCTGCTGCTGCTTCTGCTTGTAATCTTAATTTTTCTCTTAATTGTGCTTCTTTAGCATTTCTTGCTTTCATTACTTCTTTTCTTTCTTTTTCTGCTTTTTCTAATGCTTCTTTTGCAGCTTTTTCACTTGCTGCCTTTAATTTTAATATTGATTTAAAACGAGCAGCTCTTTTTTCTGCTTCTCTTTTTTCTCTTTCTCTAATTTGTTTTAAACGAATTTCTCTTCTTTTAGCACGAGCAATTTTAGCTTTTAATGCGGCTTCTTTAGCAGCTGCCGCTTGTTCCATTCTTTTCTTTTTTTCTTCAGCAAGTTTTTTTAATTTAAGACGTTCTTGTTTCATTGCTTCTTTTTGTGCTTTTATTGCTTGTCTTTGTTGTTTCATTTTTTTAGCATGTTCTTCTGCTTGTTTTTTAGCAGCGGTTGCTTGTTTTTTAATTTTTTCCTGAAGTTTTGCCATTTCTTTGGCTTTTTTTTCCATTTCTTTGGCACGTTCCAATGCGATTCGTTTTTTTTGTCCTTCAAATTTTTCTGCTTGTGCTTTTAATGCTAATGCTTTTTCTTTATTTGCTTTTTCTAAAGCTTTAGCAGTTGCTTGTTGTCTTGCTTTTAATACTGCTTTTTTTCTAGCAAGTATTGCTTCATATTTTTGTTTTTTTAGTTCTTCTTTTAATTTTAAAGCAGCCATTTTTTTTTGTTCAATTAATTTTTTAGCAGCTGCTGCTTTTGCTCTTTCCAATTTACGAGCATCTGCTTTTACTCTTGCTTGCATTTGTGCTTCTTTTTTTTTTAAAGATTTTGCTGCTGCGTTTAATTTCGCTTTTTGTTTTTTTGCTAATGCATTAGCCTTTGCTAATTTAGCTCTTTTTTCACGTAAATCTTTATTAGCTGCTGCTAATTTAGCTCTTGTAGCAGCTCTATCCGCAAGTAATTTTTCTTTTTGATGTTTAATTAATTTTTTTAAATGGGCGATTCTTTCCTTATCTGTTTTGAATTTGAGAAATGCTTGAGAACCTTTTGCTTGTTTTCCTAACATTGCTCTTAATTCAGCGATTTTCTTTTTATTTTCTTTTTCAATTTCTTTTTGTCGTTTTGCTTCTAATTTTGCTTGTTGTGCCTGTAATTGTGCTTTTCTTTTTTCCTCTAATTGTCTTTCTCTTCTTGCTGATGCTTCTTTCATTTGTTTCATTTGTTTTCTTAATTGTGATTCTCTTTTTACGACCGCATCTTGCATTTTTTTATTCATTTGAGCTTTCATACTTTTTCGGAAGTTTGCGATTTCTGTTTGTGATTTCATAGACATTTCTTTTAATTGTCTTTCAAGTTTAGCTCTTTGTTTTTTTGCGAGTTGTGCCATTTGTTTTTCTCTTTTTCTCATTTTTTCTTGCCATTTTTTTTCTCTTTCTGCTCTCTTTTCTTCTAATTTTTTTAATCTTTGAAATACATTAGTCGCTCTAATAAAATTATTTAATAAATCCTTGGCTTCTTTTAAAGCAGTGTGATTATCTGTAATATTAGTGTTTATTTTTAAAATTTGATTATCAATATTTTTTAAAGCATTTTTTCCAAATTCTGCTTCCATTTGTAATTTTCGTTCATTCCAAATTTTTTTTTCTCGTTCATCCATTTTATCAAGTGCTTTATCTCTACTTGATTTATGTGCAATAGCCATTTGTTTCTGTCGTTCTAATAAATCATTTATTGATGCTTTTTTACTAACACTTTCTTGTAACTTTTTTTGTAATGCTTGTTTATTTTTTACCCAATATTCAAAAACTTGCCTTTCTTTGTTATCTCTTGGATCATGAACACTTCTTGATAATAAATCTGGTGACATATTACCTATTTTTAAAAGATTTTGTAGATATTCATTATCTGTTTTTTTAGCAATTGGTGAATCTTTTAATTCCGCATTTTTTCTTTCTTCTAACCGTTTTAATATAGCATCTAGATAATTAATTTTGTTGATAAGTTTTTGTTTTTTCATATCTAATTCTTCATTATTACGTTCATTCTCGTTATTTAAAATATTATTTTTCGATTTATCATCAAATTTTTTATCTACATTTTGATTATCAGTATCATAATTCGCATATCGTACTTTTGAATTACTACTCTTGATTTTATCTTGATTTGTTTTCATTAATTGCCGTAGTAAAACTTTTTTCTGTAATTCTTTTAGATTGTGTTTCAAATAATCCTGTAGCATTTCACTTATATATAATAACTATTTTTTTGTAAAAAATTTTTAATTTATTAATTTAATTTTAATTATGATTAAAATAATAAATTAAGATCTATTTTATATTTATTCTTTCTTTTCTTCTTTCTCTTCTTTTTTTTCTTGTTTTAAAGTATTTTTATGTTTATTATAAGAAATAAGATCATCAATTAAATTTACATGACTTATCATCATTCTTCTACAACACATTTTATTTAATTTTAAATCATCTAATGCTTCTTCAATTGATTTTTCATCTTTTAAAATAGTATATTGATTCCAAAGATTACCAATAACTTTTCCACAAGTAAAACAACGAACTGGAATTATCATCTTATAATTACTTAATATAAAATAATTTTTATTTAAGATTTTAGATAACAAGATATGAAAAAAAATTGAATTTTTGTTTAATTTGGATATTATTTAAAAAGAATATATTTGTTCTTAATAGAATAATATGTTTAGAAATATCACTAATGATACACTCTCTTGTATTATTAATTATTTAGATATTACAGAGATTATATATATTGAAAAATATGACAATTCTATATATAACCGTTTTATTAAAAATGATTATATTTTTAAAAATTATGCTAAAAAAAATTATTCTAGAATTATAAATAATATTGCCCCCTCATGGTATGATATGTGTAAAAAATTATCAAAAAATAATTGTAAATGCTTATTTTGCAACGAAGATATGGGAATAGGGCCAATCATTTCATTAGTATCATATTTAAATGACCCTAAAGAAGTATGTGTTCCTAATTTTCATATTCAGTGTATACAAAATTATAAAACTACACCACGCTATAGATATTATAGGAATGAAACAACAGAAATTACAACATATGTTTGTCCTTTAACTAATGAACTTGTTTTTGGATTTTCTCGTTTAAATATTTAAACAATTGATTTAGTATTATTTTCAATAAATTCTATAAATCTTTTATGATATATTTTTGGCTTTTCTGAATCAATTTCAACTGTTTGATTACAATATAAACAACGATAGTAAAATTTTTTATATAAACTACAACATCTTTTCCAAGTTGTCCATTCTTGTAGAATATCTATAATTCCAAATATCTGTATTCTAGTAGAATTATTATCAATATAAAATTTAATATTATTTTTATTGTATATTTCTTTAGGAATATCCTCTATTTTATCAAATTCTATAATTGATACTAAAAAAGAATAATCCATGATATTTAATTCTTTACTTAAAAATAAAGAATCATTTTTTATTGTTGTCAAAAATTCATTATAATCTGTTTTATCAAAGTTTAAACTATTTTTTCTTTTTAGAAAATTCATATCTTTTAATTCAACTTCATTATCATTTGCTAATCTTTCTTCTGTTGTACCTTTTAAATCAAAAACATTATTTAAAGGAATATCATATTCAAATATATTATTCATAATTATAAATCTGATATCTGTTTTAGAAAGAGTGATTCTATACATTCCATAAATTCTTACTAAATAAGTATTATTATTTCGTATATAATTACTATATCGTTTTAAAATATGTCTTAAAAATTTACATTCTCTACTAGTAACTGTCTTAATCAAAAATTTATTATCATTTGTTTTCCAAAAAGTCGCACCACTTTTTTCATATTTTTTTCCTGGAATTAAATCTTGTTCACATAAACTTTTTATATAATTTTCATCATTTATATTAAAATGTTCACGAATTTTCAAGAATTTCTTTCTATTATAACATTTAAATCTCCATTCAGAATTATCAGATTTAATAATATTTGTATCTATATCTTGAACTTTATCAATGAATTTTCTATAGATTCCGATATTTTTAAGACTTGATTGTAAACTGATTTTAAAATAATATTCTGGAGTCGTATTTACATTCATATATCATATATATTAACTTTAATAAACAAAATTCAATTTTATTGCTTGAATAAAGAAAACCACATTTTACTTATATTTTTCCATGTATATTTATGTGCTCGTTCCATCGCTTTTTTCTGGAAAGATAATTTTTCTTTTGGATTAGATAAAATTTGTTCTATAATATTTAAAGCTTTTATCTTAAATTTTTCGGGTGTATGTTCATCTATCAAAATACCACTATCACCAATCGTTTCTACTAAACCTGAATATTTTCTCGCAATAACAAGATTACCACCAGCCATTGCCTCTAAAGCACATAAACAAAAAGTTTCATGAGAATATAAGTTTGGATAAAACCATATATCACTTTTACATAATTCTTTTGCTAGTTCTGATTGTTTTAATTTTCCTTTATATTTAACACAATTTCCTAATTTATTTATTAAATTTAGAATTAACTTATTATCTAATTTATGATAATAAATATCTAAAGTCGCATCTGGGAATTTTTCTAAAATTTTTGGAAACATTTGTAAAAGAACAATTAAACCACGATCTGGATCCGAACAATATATAAAGCGGTGTGTTTTCTTTTTACTAAAATCAACTTTGAAATTATTTGTTGATAGACCATTTGGAATAATTTTTACATAATTATCTGGTACTTTTACAAAATTACAAAAATATTTTTTATGCCATGGGGATACACATATAATTTTACTTAAATTACCTATACTATTATGAAAAAAACCATTCCCACAGTCTATTAAACTTTTATTTTTCCAAAAATTATGAACACGAGCATCATGTAATAAATAATATGTTCTACGAGCCAAACAACGAAATTCAATAAAAAAATGAATAAATCTTGATACAATTAATATATCAACTGGATATAAATTTTGAAATTCATCATATTTTGTTAAATTATAATATTGAACACCATTATGATATATTTCTTCTTTACAAAAACAAAATATAAATACTCTATATTCACTTGCTAATTGTTCACATAATTTTATTGCCGCTATTTCACTTCCATATACATTCTTTTCTTCATAATTTTTCCCATTAAATGGATCTGAATATCCTGTATAATAACAAAGTATCGGTTTATTATAAGGATTTTTCTGTACTTGTTTGGAAAGAAAAGTTATTCTATTACGTTTTAAATTTTGATATGGAAGTAAATTAAATAAATAACATCGTAAATAATGGTCATCTTTTAGATTTAAAGCTTTTTCTATATATTCAATTTGTTTATCTGTTTTATTTAATTCTTTATATATCACAAATAAATTTTTATAAACATCAAATGATGGTGTTATATTATTTGCTTTAATAAAACAACCTATCGCAGATTCATATTTCTTTTTCATATAATAAGTAACACCTAAATTGAAATAAATATCAAAAGAACTAGCACCGGAATTGACTAAAATTGAATAATTTATTTCTGCTTTATTATAATCTTTATTTTTATAATATTCCTTTGCTTTTTTATTTTTATTTGCTATTTCCCAATTTATAACATTTTCTATACAAAATTTCTTCTTTTTATCTAAATCATAATCTTGTGGTTTATCTAAATTTCCATATTTCAAATTTGTTAAGTTCCAATTTATATCATTTCCAAAATTTTTTAAACATAATGGATATTTCTCTGCCTTTCTCTTAAATATTTTACTTTCTAGAGTCGCATCTTTAAATTGTCTACTAGCACTATCTGGATTTAAAGCATTATAACAATAAATATAACTATTTGAAATTGCTACTATATTTAAACTTTTATTGAAATAATTTTCACATAAAGATAAAAATGCTACATAATCATCATATAAAACAACTTCTTCATCATATTCTATTTTTATATCTGTTTCAAATATTTTCCGACTAAAAAATATCATTCTTGATGGTGTTTTACAAAGATCAATAGAATTTGTTAATGGATTTTTTACATCTATTTTCTTCCACCAATTTTGTTCATCATCAAAATTTGAATATAATTTAAATTTACCTATCAGTGGAACATGACGAATTTTCTTATCTATAAATGTGACATAATCATTTAACATTAAATGTAATACATCTATTTCTTGTTCATAAGCTTTTCCTAATTGTTCAAATGCACACGGATAAAATAAATCATCACCATCTATCATAATTAGATGTGTATACTCTTTCCTTTTTTTGAATAAATTTAATACACTATTATGACCTTTTCCTGGATATCCATTGCTTTCTGTTTTTATTACTTCATATATATTATGATATTTTGCTTTGACTTTTTCATAATAATTATCTAATAAAGTATTTACTACTATTTTTGTATCAAAACTAAAAATTACATTTTTTTGATTTTCAATTGATTTTAATCCTCTTTCCAGAAGATCTATATCATATGATGTTAAAACAACCGCTAATGCCTTCATTTAATATATATAATAATATTTTCACTATTGTTATACTTATTATATAGAACCAATTTTTGATATAAGCTAATAAAAAATTAAATATATATGATATAATACAATGATACCACCAACTTTAGATGAACACGAAACTATATTAACTAACCATGGTTATAAACGAACAGATAATTATTATTGGGTTAGAAATCAAGAGAAAAATAAAAATAAAAGAAGAAAAGTTTTGAAATATATAAAAAAAGAAAATTCATTTAGTGAAAATTTAATGTCAGATACTGAAAAATTACAACAAAATTTATTTAATGAATTTAAATCTAGAACTAAAGAGAATCATATTAGTACTCCAGCATTTCAAAAAGGATATTATTATTATAGTCAAATTAAAAAAGGAGATAATTACCGGAAATATTATAGAAAAATTAAGTTAAATGATAAACCACAACTTATTCTTGATTGTATGAAATTATCTAAAAATTTAGAATTTTTTGATCTTGGAGATTATGAAATATCACCCGATAATAAATCATTATTATATTGTATTGATACTGATGGTAATGAAAAATATGAACTTTATATTAGAAATATTAAAACTGGTAAAATTAAAAGAGAATTAAATTTAGAAATTGAACCAGATTTTGTTTGGGGATATGATTCTAATTCTTTTTTTTATGTTATTGCTGATGATTCTAAAAGACCATATCAAATTTGGAAACACGTGATTGGTTCTGATGAAAAAGATGATATATTAATGTATGAAGAATTGGATGTATTATTTAATGTTGGTATTTCAAAAACAAATGATGATAAATATATTATTATTATGTCTAATTCTTCTTCTACAACAGAATGTTATTATATTAGAGATGATAAAATTTATCTTATACAAAAAAGAACGAAAGGACATCAATATTCAATCGAACATCATAACGGATATTTCTATATTTTAACTAATAAAGATAAATCTACAAATTTTAAAATTATGAGAACTAGTGTTTCACAAACTAATAAAAATAAATGGATAAATTATATTCCATATAATCAAAATATTTATATTACTGAACTTCACACATTTGAACAATTTTTAGTTATTGAATGTAAAATTGATGGACAATATGCTATTAAAATTATTGATTTTGAAAATAAAAATACAAAAATTATAAAATATGATGAAGTTTGTAATATTTATTTAGATTCTAGTCTTAATTTGGAATTTAATACAAATGAAATTATTTATACATATTCTTCATTAATTACACCACCTATTATTTATAAATATAATATGAAAACTTCGGAACAACAAATTATTAGAAAATATGAATATAAAAATTATAATCCCGATTTATATAAAAGTGAAAGAATTTTAATTGATACAGAAACTAAATTATATGTATCTGTTGTTTATCGCAAAAATTTATTTATTAAAAATGGAACCAATCCAGGACATTTATACGCATATGGTTCATATGGAGAAGATGTTGATGTTGATTATGATAAATATATTATTAGTTTGCTTGATAGAGGATATATATATGCTATAGCACATGTACGAGGAAGTAGTTATTTAGGAAAACAATGGTATGAACAAGGAAAATTAATGAAGAAAAAAAATACATTTAAAGATTTTATTAAATGTAGTGAATATCTTATTCAAAATAATTATATTTCAAAACAAAAATTATCTATTTCTGGAGGAAGTGCTGGAGGATTATTAATTGGTGCTGTTATTAATAAAAAACCATCTCTTTATAAAACTGCTATTTTAGAAGTTCCATTTGTTGATTGTTTAACAACTATGTTAGATTCTTCTATCCCTTTAACAACTGGGGAATATGAAGAATGGGGTAATCCAGAAAAATATAAAACATTTTATAAATATATTTTATCATATTCACCAATTGATAATATAAAAAACAAACTTTATCCTAATATATTAATTACAAGTGGAATTAATGATACAAGAGTTGGATTTTGGGAACCAGTTAAATATTGCGCAAAAATGAGAAAAATTGTATCTTCTTTTAAAAAAAATCGTGATATTATGATGAAAATTGACCTTAATTCTGGACACGGTGGTTCTAGTGAAAGATATAAATATATGCAAGATGAAGCATTTAAATACGCATTTATAATTAAATATACATAATTAATTTATTGTAAGTTAATATAACTGATATATGAGTGATACAAATCAATTGGAGAAATTAAAAAATATTCTTAATCAGTCAGAATGGAAAACAGAAGATTTAAGTATAATTAAAAAGGTTATTTCAGTTCCGGCTGAATTTGAAACACATCTTAAAAATGTGTCAAACGCATCAGACTCTACAACTATTAAACTTGGTGATAAGGAATATACGATATATGTAGCACATGTTAATGAACAAATACTTGATGAAAAGTTTGATACATATCTATTTAATGAGGAATTTAAACAAAATATCAAAAATAAGACACAACTAAAACCACCAACTGATACACAAAAGAAATCAATCGAAGTACAAAATACAGAATCAGAACTAGAACCATTAACTGAAACAGTTGAAGACCAAAACAAAGAATTAGAACCATTAACTGAAATAGTTGAAGACCAAAACAAAGAACCAAAATTAGCAGAAAATCAAAAAAATTTACAAGGTGGTAAAAAAAAATCTAAAATAATTAGAAAATTTGTAAAAAAACATAGAAGTGTTATTCAACTAGGAGGAAGAGCAGGTAAATTAAGAAAAGGATTTAAATATACAGATAATAGAACAAAAACTGGTTTAGCAGAGATTCTTAAACTTTAAATATTTAAGAATATCTTTTTTTATATAATTTATTAAATTAATGTATTAGTAAATTATACAAAACATATGCCTTTTAATTTTTCTAGAATTTATGGCAATTTAAGAAAACAATGTAATGTTTTCAAAAATTTGAACTACAAATCGATCAATGCTATAGAACATTCCTCTAATATTGGAAAGTTTACATCTAATGGAACTTATTGTATCTATACGGGACGATTTACTGGTAGAAGTCCAAATGATAAATATTTCGTACAGGATGAAAATACGAAAAATATTATTTGGTGGGGTTCGGTTAACCAACCAGTTACATCAACACAATTTCAGAATCTTTTTAAAAAAGTAGAAACATATTATGGAGGATTAAAAAATGTTTATATTTACGATGGATTCTGTGGTGCTGATAAATTAACTAGAAAAAAAGTTCGTTTTTTTACCGAAAATGTATGGCAACATCATTTTGTAAAAAATATGTTTATTGAACCAACAAATTCAGAATTACAAGATTTTAAACCAGATTTTACTTTAGTAAATGCCTGTAGTTTTGTAAATGAAGAATATAAAAAAGATAATTTAAATTCTGAAAACTTTGTAATGTTGAATATTACTGATTCAATTGGTATTATTGGTGGAACAGCATACACTGGCGAAATGAAAAAGTCGTTATTTTCTTTGATGCATTATTGGCTTCCGCAAAAAGGTATACTTACTATGCATTGTAGTGCTAATAAAGGTCTTAACGGAGATACAGCATTATTTTTCGGGCTGAGCGGCACAGGCAAAACAACGCTTTCCGCCGACCCTGACCGACTATTAATCGGTGATGATGAACATGGTTGGTCAGACGATGGAATCTTTAACTTGGAGAACGGTTGTTATGCTAAAACTATTAAATTGACCGAAGAAAATGAACCTGATATTTTCAGAGCAATTAGACCAAATGCATTATTAGAAAATATTTCTTTTAAAGAAGGTACAAATGAACCAGATTATGATGACATATCTATTACTCAAAACGGAAGAGTAAGTTATCCTATTGACCACATTGATAACATTGAACCTACTATGACTGGGACTCACCCTAAAAGTATTGTATTTTTAACTTGTGATGCTTTGGGTGTATTACCAATCGTTTCAAAATTAACGAAGGAACAGGCTATGTATCATTTCTTATCTGGATATACCTCGAAAGTTGCTGGAACGGAGATCGGTATTAAAGAACCAATAGCAACTTTTAGTGCAGGATACGGTGAAGCGTTTTTAACTTTGCCTCCGATTAGATATGCTGAATTATTAAAAGAAAAAATGGAAAAGCATAATGCTAATGTATACTTAGTTAACACAGGATGGGTAAAAGGAAAATATGGTATTGGGGAACGTGTTAAATTAAGTATTAGTCGAAAATGTATTTCTGCGATTTTAGATGAAACTATTGATAATAATGGATACACAAATAATAATTTATTTAATTTATCTATTCCAAATAAAATAGATGGCATTGATGAAAATTTAATGAATCCAATGGATTCATGGGAAGATAAAGAAGATTATGTAAGAGTAGCAACTGATTTGAAACAAAAATTTGAACAAAATTTAAAAGATAAAAACATAAATTTATCTTAAAGTAAATATTATATAAGCATAATAGTATAGTAAAATGAATAAATTAAAAACAATGGAATTTATTTCTTTAAAAGAAGCAGCAGCAATTGCTGGTGTATCAACAACATTATTTGCTTTATATGTCCAGTATAATCCAAAAATGGGAAATATTTGGATTAGAAAGAATGACGAAGGCGAAGAAGTCTTTGTTCCAAGAAATTTTTTAAATTTAATAGTAGAACCTTTTAAAAATATTAGTTTTTGGCATCCAAGAAGTTGGGATATCAACTGGGTTTTTGTCACATTTTCATCAATTGGTTTATATACATTAGGTAAAAATGCGATAAAACGAAATTAAATAAATTAAGTAAATAAATTAGAAATAAAAGATTTGAATATAATATGTTAGGATTAAAATAATATATTATGCTCAATGAGAATAGCAAAAAAACTTTAGATTTGAATAAAATTTTTATGTCAGGCGGTGCTGCTTTAGCAACATCATTTAGTTTAATGCATCCACTCGATACATTAAGGGTTCATTTACAAAAATCGAAAGAAAGTAGAATTAAATTTGGTGGTTACAAAAATTTTTTACGTTTTTCTTCAAGAGGTTTTTTACCATCTGCCTTAATGTCTTTTCCTCAAGGAGGTGTTAGATTAGCAACTTATGAATATTCAAAAGAAAATTTATCACCATATCTTCCTTTAATAATTAATAGTGCTACCTGTGCAGTATTAGGAGATTTATCTTCTTCATTTATAAAGATACCTAAAGAGTTAATAACACAAAAGATTCAAACAGGTCAATATAATAATACACGTGAAGTAATGAAAGACGTTTTAATGAGAAGAGATTTTTTTAGTCTTTATAGAGGAACAGCATCAACATTAATGCGAGATTTTCCATTTATGGTTTCCTTATTTTCGAGTTATGATTTTATTAAATATCAAAAACAAAAAAGAGAACAAGAGGGTAATAATATGTCAACTTTAGAATTTACTTTAACAGGTGGTCTATCAGGTGGATTTGCTGGTTTTATAACAACCCCGTGTGATGTAATCAAAACTCGGATTATGACAAGTAGTAATAAAAATCAAAATATAACAAATACAATGATAGAATTACTTCAAGAAAATGGATTTAAATCTTTATTTCGTGGTGCTGGTTATCGAACAGTATGGTGGTTTGGTATTTGTTCTATATTTTTCCCAGTTTATGAAAATCTTAAAAATTCTTAGGTTTATATAAACTATTTCTATAGGATTTTACTTTATTCATATTATATTTAATTTTATTTTCTACAAAAAATGTAGATAATGAATCATAATTAGTTCTTCCAACTAATAGGTCTTCTTTATCTAATGGAGGAGTTGTTTTTGTTAAAAAAATTTCTCTAGCTCTTAGATAATTAAAATCATCTTGAATTTTAAATTTATTTTTTATTTTAGTTGTTCCATTAATTAAATTTTCAATAATATTTTCAATGGAATTATATTTTTTTATATATTTAAGGGCATTAATTGGTCCAATACCATTAATTTTATTTGTATAATCACATCCACATAAAATACAAACATCTACAAAATTTTCGAAAGTAATATCTAATTCTGTGAGTATAGTATCTAATAGATAGACATGAATTGAATTAGTTTTATAATCATAATTTTTAAGCAACTTATTACATCCGTGTGTTAAAAAGTCCATATCCTCAGACATACAATAATCAACAATTTTACTTTTTAATAATTCGCAACAAAGAATATCTGCTTCAGTTTCGCTTACAATATATTTAACACCAAGTATATTAAATAATTTTTTACAGTTATTAATATCCTGAATAGTAATATTAATATAACTTTTTTGTTTCTTTTTTAAAGCAGTTTCGTGTTTTTTAAGTTCATCTTTTAATTGAGATAATTCAACAGATAATTCCTCGGTTGTTTCTTCATCAGAGGAAAAACGAAGTTCAATCTTTTTCTTTTGAAATAATTGTTTTTGTTGAAGTATAATATCTGCTAATGAAGACATATCATTTTCAGTTTTTTGTTTAAGTTTTTTTCTTTTTTGTAAAGTGACACTTTTTTCAGTAGGAGGTGTTCCATCAAATATGTAAATTGGTGTTATACCATATTTCCAAAAATTCATTACTTGATCTAGAAATTTTTTTAGGTAATTACCTCCACCATATTGAAATTTATATAAATAGATACTAAGATCAATTGCTACAATTTTACCAGAAAGTGTATCTAAATTTTGGATAACAATACCTTCTTTCACATATTTTTTAAGTAATACATTTAAATTTTTAATTCCCATAATTATGGTTTACTCTTTTATTTTATATATGATATAAAATACTTATTAAATTTATAATATAAAAATGAATTCAATTTTATTTAGTATAAAACTAATTTATTTATTATTAATAGTATGGAAGAACAAGTCTTTAGTAATCATAATTTAAAAACGACACTTGTCCTATTAGGTCAAGTTGCTGTTGGGAAAACAAGTATAGTTCGTAGACGAACAAAGAATAAATTTGATAGTTATTCAGAATCAACAATAGGGGCAGCTTTTTCAACGTACTCTAGTTATTATAACAATCAACTTATAAAATTTGAGATATGGGATACAGCTGGTCAAGAAAGATATAAATGTATTACTCCATTATATTATAGAAATGCTACATCAGTATTTTTAGTCTATGATATAACAGATAGAAGTACATTTAATGCGGTTCAAGATTATATTAATGAAATACGAAAATATAATTGTAGAAATCCAGTTATTGTATTAATTGGAAATAAATGCGATTTAGAGCATCGTAGAAAAATTTCTACAAGTGAAGGTCAAGCAATCGCAGATGAACATGATATATTTTTTATGGAAATTTCTGCGAAAACTTCTTTAAATTTAGATAAAGCATTTGAATTAGTTGCTACTAATTTAGATAAAGTAATATTAGAACCTGAAAATAAATCAATTAATTTAAGTTTATCTAATCAAGAAACAGATGAAAATACTGGATATGGTTGTTGTGGAATTTTATAAAAATAGAAAATTGATAAATATTTAGACATAATAAGTAATAAAATGAAAACAGTTCGATTTTCCAATCACGTAATGATAAAAAAATATTTCTTATCCGATGAAGAGCGTTATGATAAGCAAATGCATTGGTTAAATATTACACAAAATGTTAGAATATCTCATTTAACAAAGTGGTCTCATTCTTTACATATTGAATGTTTAGGAGAAGATAGAGAAGAAGAAAGACCACCATTATCTCATTTTATAGGTACATCTATTTTTTTAATTGGAAGTATTGTTTATTATCTTTATCTATCGAATTAAAATCGATATATTATTAATTTATTTAATGAATAAAATGAAAAAAGTAACATTTTCAGAAATTAATGAAGTTCGTGAATATGAACTTTCAAATGAAGAAAAAATACAAAAAAAAGAAGTATATCGTAGTATTAAAAATAAACGAAAACGAAAACGAAAAAGAAAAGATGCTCTTCGCAAAATAAATATATTTTTTTTACACGACCCTTTATTAAAAAGGGTTAAAATTTAGTAATTTATTATATAGATAAAAATCAGTCCCCATCAAAAAATATTGTAAAATTAGGATTGCTAAAATAAATATCTTTTAATAGATTAATAATGCCATTCGCTAGTTTAAAAGAAGTTTATGGTGACGATTTTGTAACAATCACCCAACAAAATACACAACAACCCAATTTTCAATATAAAAGTCTTTATAATGGTAAACTTGATGAATTAGAAACATCTCCTGAAACTGAAAATATTAATAAAGAAATAGAAAGTTTTGTTTCTGATTATAGTAATGGTTTAGAATCATATGAAAATACTGAACCATATGAAGAAGAAGAAGATTATGAAGATATTATTGAAGATTTTGAAAATGAAACAACTAAAGATATTAATTGTGGTCATTTACTTGAACACTTAGCTAAATGTCCAAAATGTAGATTATATTTAGAAAAACATTTTGGAAAACAAGATAATTCTCAAGAATATTTAAGAAAAAAAAGGGAAGATCAATTTTTAGATATAGCAATTTATATAGTAACTGGTATTTTTATTCTTTTTCTTTTAGATATTTTTGTTAGATTAGGTAAATTTATGAAATAATTATATAAATATAACAAATTATAGTAATTTAATGATAATTGAACTACTATAATTAATGAATCTAAAATTAATTATACTTCCTACACAGTTTATAGTTTTTAATTTTATATATTTTTGGTACTATGATTATACAGTAATTCTTAATAGTTTTAATATAATACAATTATTACAAGCAGATAGTATAATTCATTCGATTGGATTCATCTTTAGATATTTTCAACTTTTTAATAAAAATCCATTTTATAAAGAATCAGTAATATATCGTTATATTTATTATCTACTAGTTTTAATATTAATCGGAATATTAAATATAATTACTTGTTTTTCTTATATATTAGTTACTAATTCATTATTTATATTTTTAATTTTTCCAGAAGTATCACGAAAAATGATGAACCTATCATTATTTCAAAGAATTAAGTTTTTAATTCAAAATTCAATTGACACATTACTAATTAATACTCTATCAAAATATGTTTCCGATATAATTAATATTATTGCTAAAAATGTTTTAAAAATAAATCCTAAAGTTCATTATTTAGAAATTCGTCCTTATATTGAAAATGAAACTACTTATCATAAGAAAAAATTATTTTTTAAATTTGCTAATTCATTTTTATTAGTTACTTATTTAAATTATTTAGAATATAGTGGATATATAATTAGTACAAAATTATTACGACGATATTTTGGTGTTACAAATGAAATGCAAAGTATTAATTCTGAAAACAATAAAGTTGATTATTTAACTAGTTTATTAAATGAAAGAAGATGGAATGATTTATTAAAACCATACGCATTATATTCATTAATTAAAGTTTATACAGAAAATAAGCAAAAAAGTTTTTTTGCTAAATATTTTAAAGTAGTTATGTCAAAATTAAGAAATGCTTTTAGAAGATTTCTATGTATATATAGTTTTTCAATAATATATAAATATGGTTTTATTTGTCCATTATTTTCAACAATTTTTATTCGTAAATTTAGAAATTATGGATTTAATTATTTTTTATCCTTTATTATAATCGCATCAGTTACTATATATTTTCTAGAAATTGGATGCTTTTTTTCAAGTTTTTTTTCAGAATTTATCCCTTTAATACTTTTTAATAATATTGGTAAAAAATTTATAAATAATTCTATTCATTATTTCATTAACATATTTACATATGAAAATTTTATTAAAATTTGTTTTACTAGTCGTAATCAATTTAATCAATCTTTTATTACTACTTACTATCATAAAAAAGATGTTATTAAACGTTATTTATAAATTGTAGTAAAATATTTTTGTAATTTTATTACAATTTTATAAAAATAAATTTATATCAAAAACCGATCAATTTATAAATCAGTCTAGTTATCTTCGTTTAATAATAGAGTTTCTAATTCATAATCAGTATCAATTTGTTGTTTGTTGGCGTTTGTTGTGGCGTAACGTACTCGCTGTCTTTGTTGTTGTGTTTCTCTTTGTGGTGCTTGTTGATGTATCATCTCACCTACTATATTAGCAACATCTTGACTAGACCCTAATGAATCAGCAACTTGATCTACTCTTTGTCTTTTTCGTTGTTGTTTTTTTTGTTGGTTTGAAACAGTGGATTTAGGAGATCCTACAGTAGGATATTTTCCCTTACCCTTTTGAGATTTTCTTGATTTTCTTGATTTTCTTGATTTTCTTACTTTTTTACCACCTTTTTTTTGTTGTTGAATTTGTTGTTGAATTTGTTGTTGAATTTGTTGTTGTTGTTGAGTAATATTTTCAGCTTGATTTGTTGCTTGTTGCATTTGTTGAACTGCTTCATTAACTTTATTAACAGTTTGTTCAATTTTTTGAACGTTTTTAAGTTCTTGTTGAACTTGTTTTTGTTGTTGTTGAGTAATATTAGTTTGTTGAACTTGTTGTTGAACGTTTTGTTGAACGTTTTTAAGTTGTTGTTGAACTTGTTCAATTTGTTTTTGAGCTTGTTGGATTTTTTTATTTGCTTGTTGAATTTTGTTTTGTTGAGTTTTAAGATTTTGAGTTTGTTCTGCTTGTTTGAATTTTTGTTGAGCTTGTTGTAAATTTTGTTGAGCTTGTTGAAGTTTCTTTTGTTGTTGTGCTCCTCCCATCATACTACCAACAAGACCAGTTGCTCCTCTTGCCATTAAAGCAGCAGTTGGGGCAACTGCATTATATGGCATTGCTGCGACATTACCAACAGTTGATGCGACGTTACCTGCATAATTTCCCATTTGTTTTAAACCTTTATTCATTCTGTTTGTCATTTGAGCGAATCTACCTGGTGTAGGTGGTGCGACTGGTTGTTGTTGTGGAATAGGAGTAGGAGTTTGTCCTGTTAATCCAACTTGACCTGCAAGATTTTGGGCTTGAGTTGCCATACCAGTAGCTTGAGCTGCCATACCAGTAGCTTGAGTTGTCATATTTTCAAGTTTATTAAGTCCAGATTGAATACCAGCCATGCTTGGGATTTTTGGCATTTTTGGCATTTTCATTCCTTTTGCTTTTGATGCGAATCCTTTTACTTTTCCAAACATTTTTGCTGCATCACCGAAACCGAATTTACCTGCTTCTTGTTGGGATAAATATTTTTTATTCCCTCCTTGCATAATAAAAAGTCCACCTCTTTGTCCGACATGAACTCTAACTTTTTTACCATTTTTTATCATAGATAATTTTTGTTGTGGCATTTTTAGTATATATAATATACTATAAGATAAAAATGTTCTATATATTAAAGATATTTATTCATAAATTTTTTATAACTACCAATACGTTTCTTATCTTCTTTAATTTCTTCCTTAATTTTTTTTTTAAATTTCGAATAATTACCATATTTATGTTGGAACGCATTTTTTGTAGTATCTAATAATTTTTCATATGATTTAATTTCATCAAAAACTTTTCGAGTTATATTTGCTGGAATACATCTCATATCTTTTAATTCTTTTTTTCTATTTTTAATTATTTGTATTCGTTCAAATAGCTCTTTTTGTCCTTTTGAAAAATAATATTCACACATTTTAAAATGTTGTTCAAATTTTTCAAAATTATCATCATCATCCTTATTAGAATAATGATGATTAATATTAGGTAATTCTTCATTATTACAGTGATATTCTTTTTTAAAGTTACTAATTAATTCATTAATTTCTTGTTTCATTTTTTGATAATCATTAGTAGTATTCTGTTTATATTTATAATTACTAGTAATTGATAAAATTTTTTGTTCTAAATCATTTATATTTTTGTCATATCCTTCGTGATATCCTTCGTGATGATAGTTAGAATATCCAGTATCTTCTATTTTAGGATATAAGTAATTCCACCTCTGTCTATTATCTAGAGATTCTAGAGGAGGAGCAGACGGATTATTACTTGTCATCATATTATTTAATTATTTTATATATAAAAAAATCAATTTTATTTACATTTTCATTATATTGATAAAAAAAATTGAATTAATTGATTTAGGTTTAATTTTAGATATTAATTTAAACCACTAGTTATAATGAGTGATTTAAGTGATTATATGTTATCTTCTGATGAAGAGGATGATCAATATATTTCAGTATCAGCAATAACAAATGAAATTAACTCTTTATTTCAAAATTATAAATACAAAACTTTTTATATAAAAGGAGAAGTTACTAATTATAGAGATCCTAAAACCCATTTATTTTTTGGTTTGAGAGATGAAAATTCAGATTCTCAAATAAGTTGTGCTTCGTGGAGAGGTATGTGGGAACAATTTCCTTCAATTAGGAATGGTGATTTAGTAAAAATTAAATGTAGGATTAATTATTGGAAAGCAAAAAATTCATTAAATTTATTGGTAACTGAATTAGAATTATGTGATGGTGAAAGTCATTTTTATAAAAAATATGAAGAATTGAAAGAGAAATATAGTAAATTAGGATATTTTGATGAAGATAAAAAACAAAAAATTTCTTTATATAATAAAAAAATTGGTTTAGTTACTTCAATTAAAGGTGCTGCTTTAAGAGATGCTATATCAGTAATTAGAAGAAGAAGTTATGGTCATCATTTAATAATTCGTAATACAAAAGTTCAAGGAAAAGATTGTGAAAAAGATATAAAAAAAGCGATTGAAGATTTAAATAAATTTAAGAAAGTTGATGTTATTATTGTTACTAGAGGGGGTGGTTCAATTGAAGATTTATGGGGATTTAATAGTGAAGAAGTAATTAAAGCAGTATTCAAATCTAAAATACCAATTGTTAGTGCAATAGGTCATCAATTTGATACAACTCTTTGTGATTTAGTAGCTGATAAAATAGCACCAACTCCAACAGCAGCGGCAGAAATTATTACACAAGATAAAAAAGAAAGTGTCAATATATTATCAAAATGTATTCTTAATTTAGAAACTCTAAAAAAAAATAAATTACAATTAATTGATAATCAAATTCAACGATTTGAAGAGTGTCACTTTCTTCAAAATCCAATTAATGAAGTTTTTAAAGAATATGATTTATATAGAAGATATCTTGATAAGATATTATCTTCTAAATTAGAAATTGAGGCAGAAAAACTGAATACTCGTTATGTAAATAGATTTCCAATAATTATGTATAAAGGTGAAGAAATAACAAGTATTATGAAAATAAAGTCTTTGGAAGGAAAGGAAGTTCAATTTATATTTGAAGATGGTTCTATTAATGCGACATTAACAAATGTAAAAAATTTTATTAAAAAATCAACTAATAATATTGCTCAACATAAGGAAAAGATTTTTAAATTACAAATAAAATTAGAAGAAATAAATAAAATTTCTAAAACACAAAAAAAATTAGATACTAAAATATTTAGAAATATGCTAGAAGAATTAGAAAGTAATGATATTTTTAGTAATTTATTTTGTAAAAATTACGAAAAAATTCATATTTATATGAATACATATCAATATCATATTGAAGAAATGAGAAAATATAAACCAAAAATAGTTGAAAGTAATGTATCTGATAAACAATTTAATGATTATCTTAAAAAATTAACTGATATTTCAAAAGTAACAATTGGAAATCGTAGTATAACTGATCGTTTTACATACTTTAAAAAAGGTCAAAAATATTTATCATCAATGAAAAGATTTTTAGAGATATTAGAACAAAAATTTAATAAATTAGAAGGATCTGTTTCTGATTATAAACTTAAAAATCTAATACCAATTAATGAAATATCTAAAATAATAGATGAAATGTTTAATATATATATTAATAATAATGAAATACTTTCTAAAAAATTTTATGATCAATATTTAAAATTACTTTTTTGTATTTCAAAACATAAGGATAAAATTGAAAATAGTAAAATAGAAATCGTTCAATTAGTTAATTCACCACATGGTAGTGGATTTGCTTTAAAAAATGAAAATAGTAATTTCGAATAAATTAGTTTTCAATAGCAGATTGAATTGAACTATCAATAATTTTTTGTAAAATTTCCTGTTTCTTTTCAGAATATTTATCAATAATATTATCTACCATGAAATTTTCATCATTTTCTGCTTGAAATGGTAATGTAAATTTAAAAAAATTATAAAACCAATCAATATCTTTCACATTATAATATGTATGTATTCTAACTACTCTATTTTTAAATGGAAGACGTTTATGAGAACATCTTCTTACAGCACGAGCAATTGCTTGTTTTTCTCCTTGTTTAGAATAAAATGGATCAAAAATATGAACGTGTAATGTATCACTTAAAGAAACACCTTCTGAAAATTTTTCATCACCAATAAAAATTCTACAATATTTACCATCAATATTTTCTTTAGAATTAAAGAATGCTCTTCCTTGAGATATTGCTTTAGCAGTACTTGAACTGTTAAAAATAACAAAACTATTATATTCTTTACCTTTAAATTTATTAAATAATTCTTTTCTTTTTTCTGTATATTTGGTAAGAGTTATTTGATTTAATTTAAATTTTTCATTTAATTCACTTAATTTTTCAGAAATTTTTACATTTGTTTCTGGTCTTTTTGTTCCATGATCATTTTTATTATTACTTAATCTAGTCCAACCTTGACTTTCCAAGAAAAATCCAATACCATTTGCTCCAGCAGATTTATGTCTAGAAATAATAAAATGCTTTTGTTTTTTATATTTTTTGATTATTTTTAATAATTTATGAAACTTTTCTGTATATAAACCTTTTCTAGAATATATACTTGGTAAATTACTCATTGCTGAAGAACGTTTATAATAACCTGATACTGCTGAAGTAAATGCTTCATTTTTAAAATCTGGATTATAAATATCTTTAATATCTTTAATATTATATTTCTTGCTTTCATTCTTAAAAGTTTTTTGCCATTTTTCATAATGTTCATCTGTTACTTTTATTAATTGTGGAGCCATTACTTTTTTTCTCGCAAAAAAAGATATATCATCTTCAATATCATAATAACTAATATAACCTTGAATATCTCTATTTAATTTACTTTTTTTCAAATTACCAAATATATTATAATATTTTTTATTAAATTCAGTTAATGTTTCTGGTAATTGTTTTTCATTTTTATGTTTCATAATATTTATTAATTTTGTTAAATCTGTAATTGATTTAAATATTGGTGTTGCTGTTAATAATAAAATTTTGATTTTATCTGCTTTTTTAATTTTATCTACCAAATATTCATATTGTTTTTTATATTTTGATGGTGGATATAATAAATTATGACTTTCATCTAAGATAAATAAACTATTATCTAATTGAATTTGTCCCTTTTTTACTCTATTTGATAATGAGACATATGAAATAATTTTAATATATTTATTAATTACTCTATTAGTTGGATCCCTTTTTGGTTTTGAACCATCTTTATTTAATTGTGAATTTTCTACAAATTCTTTTACAACTGATGGACATGTTTGTGAAACTTCATTTCTATAATTTTCTTCTAAAGAACGAACTGGTGGAATAACTACATAAATTTTTTGAGGTGATGTTGGAATATTCATAATATCTTTATCTTTGTTTAAATAAATTCTACTAGAAAATTCATTATTTAAGTGAATTTTTAATATAAAAGAATTTAATACATCAATTGATGTACATGTTTTTCCAGAACCTAAACCATGCCACGCAAGAAGACCACGATATGGTCCATATATTAAATATGAACTAACTATCTTTTGATAATATCCTAATTTGATTTTTCCATAATTTTTCATATCACATGCTTCTTTATTTATAAAAGTATCTTTTGGAGCGATATAATTTAATTCTTTAAAGATTGATTTCAATTGTTTACTAAAATTATTACTATTTATTTTTGGCCAATCTAAATATTTCATTCTTTGATTATAAATTAATTTAGTTAAATTTGATGCATTTTTTGAACTGATAAATATTAATGCTTTTCTACCTGTATTTCTTTTCTTAATGACTTGTGCTAAAGAATTATTTTTAAATCGTACTATTTCACCAATATTATGAGAACGTAGCCCTAAAAATAATGGAATTTTATCTAAAATTTCATATATTTCTGGATTTTTATATGTCATAATTCTAACTTTCTTTTTAGTATCCTTTTTTTGTGTCATTTCACTATATTAAATAATAAATATTTTATTTATATATATTATCATTATGATTAAAGACGTTCATATTAATGATATTTATGGAGAACTTATATGTAAAATTGATGAATCTCAATTTCCATTATTAGAACAACAAGGTAAATATCCTAGAATACAATGGATTAGTATAGATGGAAGAAAATTATCTAAACGATTAGTTAAAACAGAAATCGTTTCTATAATTGATACACCTCATTATAAATTTGTGCAAAATGATATAATACCTTATGAAGAATATATGAATAAAAATAAATGGACGAATTACGGAACTAAACATTCTCCACAAAATTTTAAAAAATTAATTAACTCTTTTAAAAAATATCTAGAAAAACCATTTGAAAATCAATATATTAAATGTAAAATGAAAAGTAATAAATTGATTATTGTTGATGGATTACATAGAATATCAATTATTAAGTCTAAATTTCCAAATCAAAAATATATTAAAATTAAACTGTAATATCATAAGAAAATTTGATTATTTCTTTTGTATGTGTTGGTATTTTATATTCAAAATCATCTATTTCTATTGTTGTATATGATTTATAATATTTTACAGGAAAAAATTTCTTTTGATATCCATATTTTCTACCTCTATGTTTGAAAAAACATATATCTATATATCGCCAATATCTCATTACTGATACCATTGAATTGTCTTTTGGACATCGAATAACTACAAAACCGATTGATTCTAATTTTGGAATTATTTTTCTGGCTACTATATCAACATTTTTTATATCAATTCCTATATCTTCATCATGATCATTTTCAATCAATTTTTTATCTTTATATAATCCTAATAATGTTTTACCTTGTAACCAATATAAAATATTTTCTTCATTCAAAATTTTTATTAAATCTTTTAAATTATTCATTCTAACAGTCATTTCTTCTTTTGGTGTTTTGAAAAACATTTGTTGTTTAATTTTTAATTCACCAAATGGATAATCTAATGATAATATATTTTTATCTTTTGTCACTATTTGAGCAATCGTTTCCATATATTATAATAAATATAGTATATAATAAATATGAAACACGCATTTATATTATTGTGGCCTCACGGATTTCAATATAACGAACAAATTTTTACTAAAATCGCAGAAAAATATAAAATTATTTATCATAATAGTTTTAAAATAAATAATTTAGAAAATTTTGTTATGAATCTGTATGTTAATGAAAATCCAGAACATATAAAAAATAAAAATAAATTTTTATTAACTAATAATCAAAATGGACAAATTTATGTATATATTTTTCAAAATGAAGAAAATGATATTGAATTATATGGTAATACATTAAAATCTAAAGGTGTCGAAGATTTAAAAATTTATTTGCGAAATCTTTATAATCCTAAATTACCTAATCCTAATCAAAGAATTATGCCTTTAAAAAAAGGTGTATCTCATAATCATGTCATACATTCAAGTGATCTTTCTCGTGAAGTCCCTGAATTTTGTAAAATGTTAAATATTAATTATGAAGTATTTATCAATAATTAATATATTTATATTTTTAATAGGATATGAATCTTAATACTACTTATATTAAATTAAATGGTAGTTATATTCCATATGAAACTAGAAGAAATCCAATAAATATATATAATTTTAAAAATATTGTATTAAATAATTCTAAGAATTTTTCTACAAAAATGAATCAACGAGGTGAAGCAGAAAGAGTTAAAGAACATTTTTTATATGAAAATAATGATAATTTTGTAATACCATCTGATTGTGCTATTATGTTTAATAAATATAAAAAAGAACATGTATCATCTTATATTGGCAAGAAGACATATGTTTATAAAATAATGACGATGAATAATATTGGTCATTTTATAATTGATAATTTATATCCAATTATAAAAATGATATTTACAGACCAAAATATGTTAGATAAACCAATTTCTTCTTTAAATAGAAATATTAATATTATTTTTTTAAAAACATATTCTGAATCTGAAAAACAACAAACTGTTTGGAAAAAACATTTTGATTATTTATTACCATTTACGAAAAATAAAATTCAATTTTTATCTGATATATCTGATAAAACATTATTTGAAGATGTAATATTATGTACTTGTGGAATTGGAAAAAAAAGAGGTCATTCTAATTGGATGCAACATGAAAATTTAAATGAAAATAATTCTATTAAATTTTGTAATTTTGTTAAAAATATATACTATAAATTTTATAATATTACTGAAAATATATATCCAAAAAAAATTATTATATTATCTCGGAGAAATGCTAAACATAGAATTATTAGAAATGAAAAAGAAATGTTTAACACTTTGAATCAAAAATATAATAATGTTGAATTAGTTGAATTTGAAAAATATAATTTACAGAATGAATTGAAATTATTAAATAATACTTTTATATTTATTACTCCACATGGTGCTGGTGTTATATCCAGTTTTTTTATTCCGAAAAATTCTTATTCTATAATCTTTCATCCTAAAGGTTTCCCTTTTACATGTGATTTTCCTACTATTTATAAAATTTTTTTAGAACGACTACAAATTAATACTATTCAATACGAAAATACAGATTCAAGAGATACTGATTATAAAAATATATATGTTAATCGTGATAAAAGAGCATTTTATGTTAATATCCCAGAAATAACCAACTTTGTAGATGAAATAATGAACAAAAATTAATAAAACATACTTAAGTTTTTAAAATTGATTTAAGTTTATAAAGTATAAACAATCTAAATATAATTTTTAAATAATGAGTTATACACCTAACGCTCCTATTCTTTCTGAAGAATATGCCACTATTCTAATTTGTCTTTCTGGTGGTGTAGGTCTTTTATTCGCATTATATCAATATATTAAAGTCAGACGAATTAATATTTATTCTCATTTTCAAGATTCATATTCCAGAATGGAAGAAAATAGAGGATATAATAGAGAAAATTTAATTACTGTATATGAAGCAATTTCTGAAGGTGCTTCTGCTTTTTTATCACAAGAATTTAAATATATGTATATATTTATTGCTGTTTTCTCTATTATTATTACTGTTCTTGTTGGAAGTGCTGGTAATTGTGGTGAAGCACAAATTGTTGATAAAATGCTTCAATTTACTGAAGGTTCTTGTTGGAAAAGAGGAGGTCTTACTGCTGCATCATTTGCTGTAGGAGGACTTACTTCTATGCTATCTGGATATATTGGAATGCGTATCGCAGTTTATACTAACGCAAGAACTACAATTGGTGCTTTAAATGGATGGTCTATGGCATTTAATACTGCTTATAGTGGTGGTGCAGTTATGGGATTTTGTTTATGTTCTCTTGGATTACTTATTTTATATGCTATTATTAATTTATATCATCTCAATTGGGATTTAAACACATTAGGTAATGGTCAGGCATTATTTGATTGTATTGCTGGATATGGATTAGGTGGTTCATCTATAGCTTTGTTTGGTCGTGTTGGTGGGGGAATTTATACTAAAGCAGCTGATGTTGGTGCTGATTTAGTTGGTAAAGTTGAACAAGGAATTCCTGAAGATGACCCGAGAAATCCTGCTGTTATTGCTGATAATGTTGGAGATAATGTTGGTGATGTTGCAGGTATGGGAGCTGATTTATTTGGTTCTTTTGCTGAATCTACTTGTGCTGCTTTAGTTATCGCTGCTGTTAGTCCTGATTTAAATAAATATTGGTCTTCTCTAATGTTTCCTCTTTTAATCACTAGTGTTGGTATTATTGGAGGTATTATTACTGCTATTTGTTCTAATTGTTGTCAAGTACGAAAAGAAGAAGATGTTGAAAAAACATTGAAATATCAATTAATTGGTTCTACTATTATTACTACTCCATTAATTGCTGCTATATCATACTTATTTTTACCATCTAAATTTTGTGTTGAGTTATCTGATAATATTCTTGATAATAATTTTATTTGGGATTCTGATATGCCTACATGGTGTACTTCTAAAGCTACTAATACTGGTGCTTTTATTTCTATTATTTGTGGATTATGGTCAGGATTAGTTATTGGATATTTTACTGAATATATGACTAGTCATAGTCATCAACCTGTTAGAGAATTGGCTAGTGTTTGTGATAAAGGTGCTGCTGTTAATATTATTTATGGTCTTGCTTTAGGTAATCTTTCTACTACTATTCCTGTAATTTTTTTAGCAATCACTATTTTAATTAGTTTTCAACTTGCTAATATGTTTGGTATCGCACTCGCAGCATTAGGTATGTTATCAACACTTACAATTGGTTTAACTATTGATGTATATGGCCCTATATCTGATAATGCTGGAGGTATTGCTGAAATGGTTGGATTTGATGAAGTTGTTAGAGAAAGAACTGATGCTTTAGACGCTGCAGGTAATACAACTGCCGCAATTGGTAAAGGATTTGCTATTGGTTCCGCAGCTCTTGTATCTTTCGCACTTTTTGGTGCTTTTGTTACTAGAACTGGATTAGGTTATAAAGGAGTTAATATTCTACACGCATTTACTTTCTTTGGATTATTAATTGGTGCTATGCTTCCATATGTATTTTCTGCTATGACTATGAAATCTGTTGGTAAAGCGGCACAAGAAATGGTTGAAGAAGTACGAAATCAATTTAGAAATAATCCTGGAATTATGCAAGGTATTGTTAAACCTGATTATGCTAAATGTGTTGCTATTTCTACTATTGCTTCTCTTAAAGAAATGATTTTACCTAGTACTCTTGTTATATTTACTCCTATTGTATTTGGATTTTTATTTGGAATTAATGCTTTATCTGGATTACTTGTTGGAGCATTAATATCTGGAGTTCAAATGGCTATTTCTTCATCAAATACTGGAGGTGCTTGGGATAATGCTAAAAAATATATAGAGAAAGGAAATTATGGTGGTAAAGGATCACAGGCACACGCTGCTGCTGTAACTGGAGATACAGTTGGTGATCCTCTAAAAGATACATCTGGACCTGCTCTGAATATTTTAATGAAATTAATGGCTATAATTTCACTCGTATTTGGTGACTTTTTTGTTAAAAATTCATTAACTTCTTTAATCGATGGATATAATCCATAAATAATTATATCTTATTTATTATATATAATAAGTATCACAATGAAAAACTTTGCGCAGTACGATTTTCCTGAATTAAGGGTAAAGGATCCACCATTTAACCCAGAAGATATTGATAAGCACAGAAGTAAACATTATCATGATCAATTATTACCTGAAATTACAAGTATTAGATCACTTAGTTTCGAAGAACCAGAATATGATGATCCAAGTTATGGTAATATTTATATTTTTAAGAAAAATGATTGGAATGAAATTAGATCAAAAATTAAATTAAAAAAAGCTTATGCTATTAATAATGGTTCTGTTATTAAAGCAGATGGTTTAGATGGCAAATCTTCTACAACCATGGATCATAATATTTTTGGTATGCAATATGACCAATCTAAAATTATAGAAGATGAAATCAAACAGAAGACTGGAATCGCTATGGGTAATTATCTGAAATTCACAAAAACAGGAGAAAACCATTTTATAAATATAAGTTCGAAACTTCCAACGATCGCACCAAAAGTTGTTGCAATCGCAATTAAAGTAGGCAAAAATTCCACTACCCAAACTGGGGGTGATTCTGATAAAAAAGTAAGATTTTCAGATACAATATCATATTCAGATGACGAAAACGCTGTTCTGGTATCACTTAAAGAAGATGAAGAAAACGCTCTTATGGCATCACCTAAAGAAGATGAAGAAAACGCTCTTATGGCATCACCTAAAGAAGATGATAAAGAAGATGCTAAAGAAGATGATAAAGAAAATGCTTCAAAAAAAACTGTTACAGACTTCGTTTATGATCTACTTGAATATATTAATCATGATGCTAATAAATCTAAAAATGTATTATATATTTTTAGTGATGATGATAGTGATAAGGAATTAGAAGAGGCAAGAAAATATATAAAGAATAAGACAGATTTTCTTAAAGGACACATTCAGAGTCAAGTATTTGGAACAGGAATTAAAAGCAAAATTGATAATATAATAATCCCTGTATATGATGCTAATAAAGATAAAACATCTGCTTATGAATTATTTATAATAACATATGAGCATAAAGATGAAGACATATACGCTAATCATTCTGTTGATATAGTTGTCTTCGAACAAGAATGTAATAAAATAATTAGGGTTTTGAGAAAGCATAATTTTAAGCAGAATATGGAAGAAAAATCAAATATGGGTATTACTCAATGGTTTCGTGATAAGGTTTTAACAAAGAAAAATGCCAACTTTTCTACTGATAATTCTAAATGTAAGCAAGACCATGTAGATGACGATAACGTTCCAAATAACTCTGCTAACATAACTGGAAATGATCCACTAATTGGAGGAAAGTCATCATCGCAAGAACCGATGATTTTTCTAGTTGAACGTGAAAAACAATCTGGAGGTAATAGTGTGAAAAATAAAGTTAATGATAATAAACTAGGTGATTTTATTGATTTTACAGAATCTTTATCAGGTGAATTAAGAGAAGAAATTGAAGAAAAATGGTTGGATGTAGAGAATAAAACAATTGATAAAGATAGAACATATTTTAATAAATTAAATGATAAGAAAAAACAAATTGTTAGTGATATAATTCAAAAATATATTCATTCAAAACAAGCAAATGTAATAGAAATTAAAAAAGGAGGGGTAGAACCAAAAGAATTTGATACAAATAACAAAACGTTTGCAAATCAGTTATGGAAAATACTTAAAGAGTATTTAGATAAGCATAAGGAATCTGGTAATAATGATAGATATCCATTTATGAAACCTTATATAGATCGCTCCAATATTATAAAACGCCTTATAAAGACAATTACAGATAATGATTTTCAGAAAAATTTGAGTGAAAATACAATTGATACTAAAACTAAAAATATTGCTGATGAGATGATATCAAAGAATAAAAGTTTTATAGATCACTGTATAAATGTAGTTTGTGCAAATAAATTTTCCCAAGAATATGTAATAAATAAATTAGGTGTTTATGAACCAGGTACAGAAACATGTAGTATAATTGACAGTGAAGAACAACGTCCTGAATATAATGTATCATGTAAGCCTTCTTCGTTATCAGAAGAGAATATAAAAGAATCAGTACCTTCTCCATATTTAATAATGATAGAGGAACAAATCAAAAATCAAAATGAAGTTGATATATTAAATCAGGAAAATATAGATTTAGAACATGAAATAATTGAAAAAGCGAATCAAAAGGATAAAACAGGAGGATCATTCAAAAAAGGAAAACAAGATATTTTACTGAATATGATTAAGAACTTTTTAACAAAATTTTTAGATAGTAACCAAATATCTTTATTAGATATGGTAGAAGTTGCTACAATTTTGACTCAAAAAATCGAGAATGAAGATAGAATACAAGGATTAAATATCAATGATATATTAACTGGAGGGAAAAGAAATTAAAGAAATAGAAAAATAAATATTAATACTAAATCAAGATAATAAAAAGATTTAGAATTAATATAATAAATAAGAATTACCAATTTTGTTCTTCTTCAGTAAAGGTAATTTTATTTTTATTTTTTAGTTGAAATGCTTTTTTAGATAATTTAAAAAACCAATAATTATTTAAACAAGAAATGATAAACATAGTTATTTTTTCAATTTTCCCAGGATTAATATCCTTAAATAAAGACCAAGATAAATGTGTATAATTAGATGATCTAAGTAAAAACCATAATACACATAAAATAAAAGCATTAATTTTAAATATTTTACTATTATTTTTTTTAATTTTCATTAAATACCAACCAAAATATAATGGTAAATTAGTAGATTCTCCAATCAATCCACGTGCAGCATAATAAGGAAAGTTTTTAATTTTCATATTAGCGAATGTTAAAATAAATAATGATAAATGATGTAAAAGAGTTGATGGGTAGTCAAAATATTTATGATAATATGATACATTTATTGCATCAAATACAGTATAACCTCTCATTACAATTAGATAATTAGAAATTTGTTGTATTTTTGTATTGTCTAATAAGTATATACAAGATGAACCGACTGCTAATCCAGCATTAATACAACTAGTTATTTTGGATGCGATATGTATATTGTCTCTGTAAGATAATTTAGAATATTTTTGAGTTAATATTAGAATTAATTTAAAACATAAAAAGTATGTAGCAGCAATAGATAATTCTTGATTCATTTACTATTAATAAAGAATAATTTAATTAAAATATAAAAATTTTCAATTTTAATTAAACTATATATAAATATGAAATTATAAGAAAACATAATTTTCTTCTTTTTTACAAGAACAAGAACCATTTTCAAATACAATATTCAGTTTATAAAAATGTCCATTATTTGTAATTACAAGTAATTTATTATCATTTTTATCAAAAGCAACAAATGATTTAGGATAATTAATTTTATATTGTATAAAACTCCATTCAGAACTAAAATATGTAGGTAAATAACCTTTAAATAATGATAATGATGATTTTAAATTTTTAACTTTATTTTTTTTATTTTCTTGTTCAGGGAAATTAGATATTTCATTATAATTTTTATTATCATTTTGAAGTTTAAAGATATGTATGGTTTCGGAATCAGACGAACAAGCTAAAAATTGATTATTTTTAGAGAATGCTAAACTATAAATAATAGCCCGTTCTGTACCTCTTCTTAATTCTTGTATTTTTTCCCCACTATATGTATCCCATATTCTTATAATAGTTCCAACAATAGAAGTTGTTGCTAAATATTTTCCATTATCAGTTAAATTCATAAAACCGATTTCTGATTCGTGTGCATTAATAATATGTGTTTTATTTAGTTCATAATTTTCAATACGGATAGTACCTTTTTCCATACCTAAAGTAGCAATTACATTTGCATTGGATACAATAGAAATAGATACTAATCCTTTAGGGTTACTCATAGTATGAATAACATTTCTTAATTTTAAATCAGAGAAATTATATATATATGTTCTATGTTCAAGAACAATAATAATACTTTCTCTTCTTAATTTAACACATTTAACGGGTGTTCTAAATACTAATTCTCCAATAGATTGTTGACTATGGTCATCCCACACCATAACTTTATTTGGTGAATATTCAGGATTTTTTCCTCCTCCAACAATTGCCATAATATTACATCTAAATAGCATTGAGACGATACCAATTCCCCCGTTAAATATTCTTTTAATAGATTGTCTAAATGGATCGCAACTATAAACAGTAAAACCATTATTTCCTGAATATGCAAAACAAGAAGTATCTTGATTAAAACATAAATTTAGGATATCTTCATTTTTTTCTTCAGGTATTTGTGTAGTCATCTCTACTGTCGACATAGATAATAAAATTGAAAATAAATATTTAAGTAAACAAATAATAAAATGAAAGAAGTTGCTGCAGGTATAATTGTTGATAAAGAAGGTAAGGTTCTACTTGCTAAACGGGCAGAAACAGAACCATTGAGTGGTTGGTATGAGTTTCCTGGTGGTAAATTAGAATTATATGAAACACCAGAAAAAGCATTAATTCGTGAATTAAAAGAGGAATTAGATATAGATTGTAATATTTTATGTCATTTACGTAATACAGAATTTAAATATGAAAATGGTTTAGTAAAAATTCATTTTTATTGGGTAAAAACAAAAAATCCAAAAGACAGTTTTAAGATGAAAGTTCATGATGATTTAGTTTGGGTAGAGCCAATTAACTTTCCAAAGTATAAAATTTTGATATCAAATCACAGTATATGTTTAAGAATATTAAATTTATATTTTACTAATAATAAGAAATTACCAAGTTATTTATTAAATAATATATAAATAAGTATGATTATATAAATAATATATAATGTTGTCTGATAGAACATTAGATAAATGTAATAGATTAGTAATTGTATCTTATAGATTACCTGTAAAAGTAATAAAAGAGAATGGTAAATATACGGTAATATGGAATAATAGTCGTTCGTCAATTGCGAATTTCCGAAGTTTTGATAAAAATATTGAAAAAATTTGGATTGGCACATTAGAAGAAAATATTCCTTCAGTAGATAAAGATGAAGTAGAAGATTTATTGTATAAATATAATTGTATTCCAGTTTTTATTGATAAGAAGTTAGAGTATAAATTTTATAATAATTTTTGTAAGGAATTATTATGGCCAGTTTTACATTATTCTGTTCCTTTACAACGTGATGTAAATTATTCAAAAAATTGGCAAAAATATTGGGGTGCATATTTAGTTGTAAATACATTATTTACAAAAAAGATAACTATTTTTATAGAAAATAAATCAACTTTAGTATGGATCCATAATTATCATCTATTTTTAGTTCCAAATTTATTAAGAAAAAGAAGACCTTCTGCTAGAATTGGGTTTTTTATACATACAGTGTTTCCTAGTTCAGATGTATTTAGATGTATTCCAGAAGCAAATTCTATAATGCATAGTATATTATCTTGTGATTTGATTGGGTTTAATACATATGATTATGCTCGTCATTTTATATCTTGTTGTCGAAGATTATTATATTTAGATTTTAAAGTTTTAGAAAATGGAGAATTAGGTTATAATTATAATGGACGAAATATTGGTTTAAAGATTAATCATTTAGGTATAAATTCACAAGAAATTATAAAATTTGGAAGAATATCAAAGATAAAAGAAATTGTAAAAGATTTAAATAAAAAGTATTTAGAGAAGAAAATTATATTAAGCATTGATACAATTGATATTATAAAAGGTGGTGTTCTAAAATTACAAGGATTTAACTATTTTTTGGACAATAATCCTGATTTTAGAAATAAAGTTGTATTATTTGAATTTTTATTAGAAGAAAAACATATTAATATTGAAAGAAGAAAACATATTTATGAAGAAATAGAAGATATAAAAAGAAAACATGGTAATGATGTTATTAAAGTAATTAATTATAAAAATGATTTAGAAAGTTTAATGTTTTTGATATCAATATGTAAGATATCTTGTTTAGGACTATTTTCATCATATTGGGATGGATTGAATATTTTTCCATATGAATATACTGTTTTAGATACTGAAAATCCTGGATGTATTATTTTATCACAATTTATGGGTTGTTATCGATGTTTGCCAGGTGTTTTGTCGGTAAATCCTTTAAAATTAAAAGATATTGCGAGTAATATATATGATGGTTTAACCATGAATTTAGAAAAACGAAAAGCATTACATACAACTAGATATAATTATGTTTTAAAACATGATTTCAATTATTGGGCGAATGATTTTGTAACAGAATTATTTAATATTTCTCGTGAAAATTCAAATAAAAAATATATGGAAGTTGGTTGGGGATCAAATACAAGATTAATCGCATTAGATATGAATATTGAGCATTTAAGTAATTCAAATTATATTTATGATTTTAATAATGCAGAAAAGAGATTAATTTTATTAGATTATGGTGGAACATTAGTAGAAAGACATAATAATATTTTATTAAAACCTAAAAATGAGTTATTAAATTACATATCTACTTTAATATTAGATAAACGAAATATTGTAATGATTGTATCTGGTCAAAGTCGTAAAATATTAGAAGAAGTATTTGGTAAAATAAATAATATCGGTTTAGTCGCAGAAAAAGGTGCTTTTGTTAAATTTCCGAATTCTACTAAATGGATAAATTCTTATAAATTAGATGATATTAAATGGGTTTCTTTAGCAGATAAAATTATTGAAAATTATACCGATATGACACCTGGTTCTTATAAAGAATTAAAAGAAACATATTTATTATGGAATTATGAAAAGAGTGAACCTGAATATGGAAAAATGAAGGCATCTGAATTATCAAAATATTTAAGTCAAATTTTTGAAAATGAGAATATTGTTATTAATCAATATGAAACATGCAGATTATTAGAGATCCGTTTAAAAAATATTTCAAAAGCAAATGCAGCAAAAATGGTATTAGGTTATTTTCAATCTCAATTATTATTTGAAAATTTAGAACAAAATAATGGGTTTATAATGGCTATTGGAAATGATATATCAGATGATAATATGTTTACTGTTCTATCTTCTAGATCACCAGATATTACAAATAAATATACAGTAACAATTGGATTAAGACCTAGTACAGCAGACTATTATTTAGATGATGTAGTTGATGTAACAAATACATTACAATCTTTATTATCAAATATTTCGGAAAATACATCACATTCACATAGTTTTTTATTTAGTAGATAGTTTTTATCTTATAGTAGTATATAAATAAATCTATGTTCGGCGATTTTTTCAATCATTCTAATGGATCAAAGTGGTGGGGAACCGCAAAGTATGCATTTCTTATTAGTTCTTTAATGAACGCAGTATTAGCAATCTATGGATATATTAAAGCAAAAGCTAATTCAGGTCTTTTTGCTGTATTATTTTTAGTAAGTACATCAATCATTTATATTAAAACTTTAACTGCTTCTTGTTTAAAAACATCTAAATGTGGAACATTAGCTATTTTAGAAATAGCAGGAGTTCTTTTTTATATAGTAATTATAGGTGTTGCTGCTATTTATGGAGTTGAAGGATTACTCAGAAAAAATGATGGTTTTGAAGAAGATTATGAAGAAGAACTTTAAATAGAAAATTAACAATAATTATATTATAATATAAATAATGTTTCAATATAATTATGTTTGATGAAATTTTACTTAAAAAGATTAAAATTTGGATAAAATTACCACTTAAATATAAAAAAAATGAAAAAGAATTAATATCAAATTATTCCAAAATTATAGTAGTATGGAAATATAATATTATGATTATCAAAAGTATTTATATTGATACTAAATTTAGAGGACAAAAAATTTGGACAAATTTAGTTATTGAATTAGAAAAATTAAATATTATTATTAAATTACAATCCATTTTAAATCAAAAATTATTAAACTTTATGATTAAACGTGGTTGGAAAAAGGCTATTAATGAACTAAGTGTTTATTTTCTTAAAACTGTAGAAAATGGATAAACTAAACCATATAAAAGAAATCCTATTGCTAAAGAAACACCAATTGGATATTTATATGTAGATAAATTTACTGTTGGTAGTAGTTGTTTTTCGTCACCGTCTACTGGGGCTTCAATAGTTTTAAATGAATTTAATCCATATAATAACATTATCGCAAATATTACATATGCTAATTTGGTATTAATATCAAAGTATGTACGTTTAAAGATATAATCCATAATTTTATAGAATGCTAAATAAACAACACCAGCAATAGCAGTAGAAATCATAATTGTTCCTGGTGGAATACGGAGTTCACGTGGCTTAGATGAATCAGGATATGCCCAATTAAATCTTGTTTGATTAGTATATGCTTGGAATGTAATAAAACCAACAATCGATTGTAAAATACTTGGGAAATTCATTGCGACAAAGTTATCCCATTTGCCTATAAGTCCTTTTGATGCTTTTAATTTACCCATAATACCTGCTTCATCTGCTTGACTTTTAAGAACATCTTGTAATGGATTACTAATGAATAAATCTAAAAATACTGTAACAATATATCTTAAGAAGTTTGCTGAAGAAAGACTTTCGAAAGTATATTTCATACCTTCCATAAAACCACCATTTTTCCAAGCAGAATAACCATCATCTAAACCAATCGCTTGATCTAATACGAAACCAATAACTGGTCCTAAAATAAAACCATAGTTAACAACAATTAATCCTTCTCGAATACCCATAGCAGCCATAATAGCTCCCATAATATTTAATAAAATCGCACTAACTAAAGATACAAAAGTCATTCTATTTGCTATTCTCTCGGATTTTATTTTTGCTATTCTCTCGGATTCTAATTTTGCTTCATTTGCTGATGTTGTTTCATCCGTTGATGTTGTTTCATCTGTTGATGTTGTTTCATCTGTTGTTATCCAGTTTTTTTCATCTGTCCAAAGTGTGTACATTAAATAAACAGCACCGATTATACCAAGAAATGGTAAAAGTCTACAAATATAAACTAAAAGATTTTTTTTAATATTCATAATATCGTATATATATTAAGATATGTTTTTTTTTATGATGATTAAAAATTTATAAATATTCCATACAACCATATACACAACAACATATTGGACAACAAAGACAAGTTGCTAATTTACTAAAAAATCTTGAAATTAAACTCTTCTTTTTTGATTTCTCACGTGGACGAACTTCACTAATATATTGTGTTTGATACTCATTATATGGTTGAAATTCAGTTCTATAAGCAGGATAACTATAATAATATTGTCCTGAACCAATTTGTTGTTGTTTTATTGACCATTCATTCATTGTTTCACCTTCCTGACGAGGTGGTCCAGGATTATAAGGGTCAGTTCTTTGAATATATTGATCGATATAATTTTGAACTTCAGATTGATTTTGAGGAAGTGGTGGTGCACTTGGTTGAAATAATGGTACACTTGGGGGAAGTGGTGGTGCACTTGGTTGAAGTGGTGGTGCACTTGGTTGAATATTATTACGATACATATATATAAATAATAAAGATATAATTACTATTTACATCTAATAATCATTTTTAGTATTATTAAATAAATTCTTTTTTTTTTCTATCATATACCTTAACAAAAGTTGATTTTGGTAAAAATCCATTTAATCCCTTTGTTAAAATGACATTATTTGGTGATATAAAAAAACTAATTTCACGTTCCATTGCTTTTTTAATATCAATATAAATAATTATTGAAGAATCATGTCTTATTCCACTTCTTGCTTCACCTGGTTCTCCTATGGCTAAATGAATATGATTTCTTTTCATTCTATGAATACCAAATGAATCTTTTATTAATAACCAATTACGATATGATGTTCCATGAATTACTGTAGGATATTTAGTCGCATCAGTTATTTGTGTTAATTCTAAATTAGGTATATTTATTGTATGACCTTGATTGGCTTTAATATAAAATTCATCCTGACTTTGTTTAATTGTATATCTACCTTTACTATCATCATATACTATTTCAAAAATATTATCTAATGATACTCCTAAAAATTGTGGTAATTTTAGAATATCAGTAATTTTAATATAACCATATTCATTTACTTCCAATCTATATTTGAGAGCACCATGTCTTAGTATATAACTTAATGTTTTACTAATTTTTTTTTTCTTTTTAATTTGACTTTTATGGTGAATACTAGTTGACATTTATAACTACTTTAATAAAAGAAATTGTTATAGTAATTATTATTATTTCATTTTTAAATCATTTTATTAAGATTATTAATTTTAATTAAATTATAATAATATTTTTACTGTGATATTCACTTAAAACATCATATAATTTTTGTTTTATAATTGGTTTTGTTAAATAATCATTCATTTTACAAGAATTTAAATAAAAATATTTATCTCCATCCATTACATTTGCTGTTAATCCAATTATATATGGTTTTTTTATTTCACTATTTTTTTTGTTTAGCATTTTACATAATTCTACACCATTCATTAAAGGCATTTTTATATCTAAAAATAAAATATCATATTCTGTTTCTCTCATTTTATCTAATGCTTCTAAACCATTTTCTGTAACTGTAATATTCTTATACCCAAAATAATTCAAAAATCCTTGAATTACTTTTTGATTTTCTGGTATATCTTCCGCAATTAAAACCTTTGTGTTTGCGGCATCTTCTAATTTTTGAAATGTTGGTTTCTTTGTTCTTTTATCAAAAATATCCGTACAAATTTTTAATAATTTCTTTTCATTAATCGGTTTAATTAATATATCTTGAAATAATGGTTTATGTTTACTTAAAATATCAGGTTCTGATAAGGATGATAACGCAATTAATGGAATATTATTATCTTGTTCTTTTATTTTTCTTGCTAATTCAAAACCATTCATATTAGGCATCACAATATCTACTAAACCTAGATC
>Ga0315316_10000019_pt1 | contig 72501 bp, 64 predicted proteins | sample M160m3416metaG_FD_203702 | JGI IMG/M metagenome (GOLD analysis project Ga0315316, IMG submission 203702) | Ammonia-oxidizing marine archaeal communities from Monterey Bay, California, United States - M1 60m 3416 | ecosystem: Environmental > Aquatic > Marine > Intertidal zone | place: USA... | reverse complement strand
GTCCAGGGCGCATCGGTCCGCGCGACGACTTACGGTGGGGCCGACCCATTGCGTACGATTCGACGTGAGAGGCCGGGGATCCGTTCGTCGCGAGGCTTGATTGGAGGCGCGAGAGACATGGGAAAATGGTTGCGCTGTATCGATCCGTCACAAGAGCCCCATGACCCCGAAGCGGCGTGGCGCGGGCTCCCTCGCGAGCCCGGGACGATCCAGGTCGCCGACGTCGTCGGTTCGGACCAGGAACTCCTTGCGCTGCACGGGATGCCGCCGCGGCTCCCCGTTCGATTCGAACTGCTGTCCTGGGAGTGGCGTGACGTGGCTCCCGAGGCTCCGGCCAAAGGACAGTCCATCTATCGGGTGGCGGAGCGGCGGGTCTTCGACGAGCTGCCGGATCGGGACGGGGAGGGCTGGCGCCCCGGAGTGAAGCAGCTTTCCTTCCTGCGCCGCCCGGCCGCGGTCTCACACGACGAGTTTCGTGAGCTCTATTCACATCACACGGAGAAGCTCCGCGCCGACCAGCCGGGCATCGCCAAATACGTGCAAAACGTGGTCGAGGAGGGCTCCCCCGGTGCCCCCGATCTCGACGGCGTGTCGGAGCTCTGGTTTGCGAGCCTCGAGGACTTTCGTGACCGCTACTGGTCCGGGCCCGGCGTGGCCGAACGCGAATCGAAGGAGACGGGACGCTTCCTCGATTTTTCCCGGACCTGGTCGATGATCGTTCGGGAGCGGGTCCCGCTGGTTTGAAGCCCGCGCGCTGAAACCGGATCCGCCGCCGCGGCGTAGTCCTCTACATGATGCATATCCCCACCGTCAACGCCGTGGGCGTCCTCGAGACGCCCGAGAATTTCGAACGCGCACCGCGCGACTATCCGCTCGCCACGCGGCTGCTCGCGGCCTCGATCCTGGGGAGCTTCAGCATCGTCATGCTCTGGACGGGCGCACTCAGCCTCGCCCGGTATTGCCTCACGAGCGACGCGGGCGCGCCCTTTCTGTTCGGCTGAAGGCGGCGCTCGATCGTCGCGAGAGGCGCGCCTCGCGAACTCGGTCCCGCTCCCCCATATGGGTTGCTCTAGACTCTCTCCATTCGGGAGGGAAAGTCGATGGCATCCAGGCGGGCGTTTCTCAAGCGGGCTTCGGTGGCCGCTCTCGTGCTCTCGGCGGCGCTGGTCCTGGCTTGCGCCACGCCGGCCCGAGACTCTGGCCATCGCGCGCGAATCCAGCGCACGGCGGGAGGCATCCCGCATATCGAAGCGGGAGATCTGCCGAGCCTCGGGTTTGGGACGATGTATGCGCAGGCCGAGGACAACCTCTGCGTACTCGCCGACCAATACCTGACCTTTGGCGCGGAGCGGTCGCGCTATCTGGGCGAAGGGGAGGGGAACCGAGAAAGCGACCTCTTTTATCAATTGCTGATCGATCGCGGCGACGCCGACGAGGCGCTGCCCGAGGAACTCGAAGCGCTCTTCGAAGGTGCGGCGGCCGGGTACAATCATTTTCTTCGGATGAGCGAGGGGACGCAGGATCGGGACGCACGCTGTGGTGCGGCGTCCTGGCTGCGGCCGGCCCGGTCCATCGATCTCAAGCGGGTCTCGAGGGTCGACTACGCGATGGCTTATCTGGCGCCGATCCTGCTGGCAGCGGCTCCGCCCGCCTCCGGGGAGGAATCCGCTGCGGATAGGAGCCCAGACGAGATTCAGCTTGCCAAGCGGGTCGACGCCTATCTCGAAGTACCGAAACAGGGCGGCAGCAACGGCGTGGCGATTGGGAGTGACCTCGCTCTCGGCGCGCGCGGGCTGCTCCTCGCCAACCCGCATATGCCTTGGAACGAGCCCTTCCAGCGCTTCTACGCGATGCACCAGACGATTCCCGGTGAGTTCGACGTGATTGGGGCGAATCTGATCGGACGGCCGCGGGTCGGCTTCGGGCATACGGCGCACGTGGCTTGGACGAGCACGGTCTCGACAGCCCGACGCCTCAGTTTCTATCGGCTCGAACTCGATCCGGAGGACCCGACCGCCTATGTCTTCGACGGTCGATCGATTCCGATGCAGCGCCGCACGGTCCAGATCGAGATCCTGAATGGAGACGGCGAACTCGCGGTGGCGAGCCATACCTTCTACGAGACGCATTTCGGCGCGCTGCTCGTCGAGAGCCCCTTCTTCGGGTGGACCCGGGAGCAGGCCTTCGCCGTGCGTCTGCTCGATGCCGCCTGGCGTGGGGAGACTTCGATCCGGGACCAATACGCCGCCCGCTCGGTGCGCGAGTTGAAGGCGGTGCACGACCGGGACCAGTTTCTGCCGGTCAATTTGATTGCGGCGGATGCGGGCGGAGAGGTGCTCTACGCCGACCCCGGGCCGATCCCGAATCTGCCGGACGCGTTGATGGCCGAGTGCGCGATCCTCGGCGGCGCCGCGCTCGACGGTACGCGCTCGGCGTGTCAGTGGCGGGACACGGCGGCGGCGGCCGCGCCCGGCATCTTTCCTCCCGACGAGCTGCCGTCGCTCTTCCGGACGGATTTTGTCACGAACTCGAACGACAGCTTCTGGCTGGCGAATCCCGCGGAGCCGATCGAGGGCCTCGCACGATGGCTCGGCGCGACCGGGACGCCCCGGACGATCCGGACTCGGTCGGGCCTCGACATGGTTGCGCGCGAGATCAGCGCCGAGGGGGGCGTCTCCCTCGAAGCGCTGCGCGACATGGCGCTCGCGAACGAGAGCCACGCGGGCCGGCTGATCCGGGACGACGTCGTTGCGTTTTGTCGAGTCGCGGAGACGGTGGATCTCGAAACGGAGACGGTCTCGATCGAAGAGGCGTGCCAGGTCCTGGCCGCGTGGGATCTGCGAGCCAACCTCGAGAGCCGCGGCGCGCTGCTCTTCAGGCGGTTTCTGGCTTCAGCGAAGGGGCCTGAATACACCCGTCACCTGCCCGCTTCCTTGAGGCCGGCGGTCGCCTTTGATGCGACGGACCCGGTCGGGACGCCCCGGGGCCTCGACCCCTCCATGAAGGACTTCGTGCGGACCCATCTGGGTCGGGCCGTGATCGAACTGCGGGAGGCGGGTATCCCGCTCGACGCTCGGCTCGGTGATTTTCAGGGGGTCACGCGGCGTGGGAAGCGCATCCCGATTCACGGTGGCCCGGAGTTCGAGGGCGTCTTCAACAAGATCGAGTCTGATTTCAAAGGAGCGGCGGGTTATCCCGAGGTGGATCGCTGGAGCTCGAGCTGGATCCTGGCCGTCGCCTTCGAAGAGGAGGGGCCGAGGAGCTACGGCCTGCTGACCTACTCCCTCTCCTCGAACCCGGATTCACCTCATTTCATGGATCAAACCGAGCGATATTCGCGCAAGGAGTGGGTCGCGCTGCCGTTCACGTCCGGTGCCGTCGCCCGGGCGGCGGAGCGAGTCTACGAAGTGCGCGCCTCGGAAGCGCGTCCGTAGCATTCGGTCGAATCTCTGCCCTGTCCGGCGCCGCTGGGCGCCCTGGATTTCGGCGGGTGAACTGGCGAAGATCGCTGAGCCGGGCGGCGGGCGGCGGCCGAGCGAAACCGAGAGGAGGGGGGCGCATGAGATTCGGGGAGACATCGCTTTGGGGCCTGCTGGCCGCGTTGGTCGGCTTCATGGCGTGCGCGTCGGAGGCCCCCGAGCGGCCCTTGGCGGCTTCGGGGCGAGGCGCGACTCGGACCCAGGCAGTGGGTGTCGATGACGCCGGAGAGATTCGATGTGCCGATCACGAGACCGACCGCCAGGTCTTCTGGGGCGAGCTGCATGTCCACTCCGGCGCCTCGATGGACGCCTATATGTGGGACGTGCGCGGCACGGCGGACGACGTGTATCGCTTCGCCAAGGGAGAGACGATTCAGGTGGCGCCGCTGGACGCGGCGGGTCGGGGCACGCGCCCCATTCGACTCGAGCGGCCGCTGGACTTCGCCGCGCTCACGGATCATGCCTCTTATTTCGGAGAGGTCGCGCTCTGCACCCGGCCGGGGTCGCGACTCTACGCGAGCGAGGCCTGCCGGGTCTTCCGCGAGGGCGTGAAGGATCCGAGCGGGCCGCTCGGCGACCTGGGGGCCCGGATGGCGGCAATTTCCAAGCCACTCCGGATCGACGAGGAGATCCCCGCGCGGCTCGAGTCGTTATGTGGCCCCGATTTTGCGCTCTGCCTGTCGGGGATGCGGACGGTCTGGGATGAACAGACGGCGGCGGCCGAGCGGCATGACGACCGATCCGCCGAGTGTCGGTTTACGGCCTTTCATGGCTATGAGTACAGCGCCACCCCCGCTCTCTCGAAAGTCCATCACAACGTGATCTTCAAGAATGCGGCGATCCCCGCCGCGCCGATCGCCTGGGTGGACGAGCCCGACGTCTACGGGCTCTGGCAAGCCTTGCGCCGCGAGTGCACGGAGGCGGGGACGGGCTGTGACGTCGTGACGATTCCGCATAACTCGAATTTGAGTAGCGGTCGCATGTTTGCCGTGACCGGGCGCGACTTGCCCCTCGCCGCACAACGCGAGCGCGCGCAGATGCGGGCGGATTTGGAGCGCCTGGCCGAGATCAGCCAGATCAAGGGCGATTCGGAGTGTCGTAACGGGATGTACGACGTCTTCGGTGAGCCAGACGAGTTTTGTGACTACATCGAGTGGGGGATGCCGGTCGAAGAGGACTGCGAAGAAGGCAGCGGGTCCGGCGTCCTGATGGGCCAGGGTTGTGTCTCACGGACGGACTTCATTCGCTACACGCTGCTGGAGGGGCTGCGGGAGAAGCGCCGGCTGGGCATCAATCCCTACAAGCTCGGGATCCTCGCCGCGACGGATTCGCATAACGCCAACCCCGGCGACACGGAGGAATTCTCCTACGCGGGTTGGGGTGGGACCTCGGACGACACGGCTGCGAAGCGGTTGGAGATCGGCCCGCCGGAGCACCCGATGCGGGGTCCGCTCTCCGAGAGCCCGGGCGGTCTGGCGGGAGTCTGGGCGGAGGAGAACTCGCGGGCGTCGATCTTCGACGCCATGCAGCGGCGGGAGACCTTCGGAACGAGCGGGACGAGGCTCACGGCGCGCTTCTTCGGCGGGTGGGATTTCGAAGAGTCGCTCTGTGATCGGTCCGATCGAGTGGAGGTAGGGTATGCCCAGGGCGTCCCGATGGGGAGCGACCTGCCTGCGCGTCCCGAAGACGCGTCGGCGCCGCGCTTCCTGCTGAGCGCGCTCGCGGATCCGGGGGCCCCCGGGCGTGCGGGCGTGCCGCTCCAGCGAGCGCAGGTCGTGAAGGGCTGGGTCGACGAGGCGGGTCATTTCCAAGAGCAGGTCTACGACGCGCGGGGAGGCGCGAACGGGGCGAGCGTCGACCTCGGCAGCTGTACACCGCAGGGACCGGGCCATCGAGAGCTCTGCACGGTCTGGCAGGACCCCGATTTCGACGCGTCGCTCGACGCCGTCTACTACCTGCGCGTACTCGAGAACCCGAGCTGTCGCTGGAACCAGTTCGAGTGCAACGCGCTCCCCGCGGCGGATCGGCCCGAGGCGTGTGACGACCCGGGAGTCGTTCGCACGGTCCAGGAGCGGCTCTGGTCTTCTCCGATCTGGTACGAGGCGAGCTGAACGGCGTCGGCCAGCGCACAGCGCCGGCGGCGAAAGGCTATTTCCAGCCGATCGGCTCGTAGCCCCGATCCACCAGGCAGCGGTCGACGTACTGAACAAAGATGGGATCGGGTTGCCCGCTTCCGAAGAGCCAGGAGAAGAAGCCGCCGAGCGCACCGACGGAGAGCCCGATCAGCGCCCCGGTGCCGGCGTCGCCTGAGATGGCGCCGCTGACGGCGCCGGTGGCGGTGCCGACGGCCGCGCCGGCGCCCGTCTTCTTGCCGGCCTCGAGGGCCTGATGGGTGCCGAGGTCGGCGTCTTCGGCCAGTGCGAGGCAGGCGTCGACGTCCTGTTGGGACGCTGCTTTTCCGACCGCGTCGAGATGGGCGTTGGGATAGAGGACGGGCCGCTTCGCGCAGCCCAGCGCGAAGACGAGGACGATCAGCGTCCAGACGATTCCTTTTCGAAGCATGCGGCGGCCCCTTCTGCGTGGTGTGGTCTCGACCTGCGGGCCGGCTCCGGGCGGGCGGCACGGGTGCGTGATGGCCGGATCGAGGAGCGTGAGCATAACCCAGCGAAGTGGACCGCCGAGTCGGCCTCGGCCGTATTCAGTCGTCTGGGGGAGGGCGAGTTCGCCGCAGCGCGCGGGGCCGTTCCGAGTGGGGGGGGGCTGGGAGGACGATCGGTCGCCAGCATGCGGCAGGATTGCCCTAAGGCGGCGTTGTCGCCGCTCGGATCGGAGAGGGCGCTCCGGGGTTCAGGGTCGCGGCGGCCAGGGCGATCCGAGGTCCGAGTCGGGATCTGAGATCCGGGATGGGCGCCGCGCTTCGGAATCGCTAATGTCCGCCTTCCGACGAAACCCGGTTTCGGCCTTCTCTGAAAAAAGAAGACCCGAGCCAGGGCCTCGTCGTGAAGAGCCAGAAAATCTAGGCGCCCGTAGCTCAGATGGATAGAGCACTAGCTTGCGGAGCTAGGGGTCGTACGTTCGAGTCGTACCGGGCGCGCCAGATTTTCGGGGATCGAGTGTCCGCTCGCCTTGCTCCGGGCCGAGGGGCCCCTGCGAGCAGTGCGCGCGCCGACTGGGCCCCGGCCAGAGGCTTCTGGTCGCGCGTCCGGGTGGGGCCGCTGTCGAAGGCGTCGATCGTGAGCGCTCACCGTTGAGACGGTGTTGCGCCCGCCGGACCGTCGCGACGAGACGGCTCTGCGTCAGGCACAGCGTCTCCTCATTTTTAGACCGCGATCAACATACAATCGGAACGGACGTCGTCCGGTCCACGCGGCGCCATCGAGTCTCTGTGGCGCGCGCCCAAGACCGCTACGGCTCGGTCGAAACGGATCTTTCTTCCGGCTGACACCTCAACTTTCCGGCTGACACCTCAACCTTCCGGCTGACACCTCAACCTTCCGGCTGACACCTCAGCCTTCGGGATCACGCCTCAGCCTTCTGAACAGCACCACATGCCCGAGCCAGGCCGAGGTGACGAGCACCGAGGGCAACCACACGAATGGGAAGCAGGCGACCCAGACATTGGCGGGCGCCCCCCCGATCTGTCGAAAAGGACTAGGCGTGGCCAGCATTGCGGTCGCCACGGTCAAGACCAGGATGGCCGCCATCGAGAGATTCCAAGCCTGAAGGGTCCGCGCGTCCAGCCGACCGGCGAATGGGCATAGCAAGAGCGCGGAGATACCCGGCAGGATGTCGAAGTTGGTCCCGGTCCAGGTCATCGTCGGATTGGCGACGCCCTCTTGGACTGCGCGATGGAGTAGGAGCTCGACCCCGACGCGGAACGCCTGGAAGCCCACCAACCATTGCAGCGGGAGGCTGCCCAGGCGCTCCGTCCAGGGCTGCCGCGCGGACCAGAACAGGAAAATCAGCACCGCGCCCATCACGAAGAACATGCGTGGCGGGTTCCACTGGTCGAGCGCACCCCCCGCAGCGAGGGTCCCCGTGAAGGCCATCCAAGCGATGAGGACCGCTCCCGCACACAGGGCCTCGCTCCGACCCGAGGTGCGCGCGATCGCCCACACGAAGACGGCACCGATCAAAGGGGGCAGCAAAAAGAAACTGTAGGTGAGAAGAGCGGAAGGCTCAGGCAGCAGGAGCATCGAAGGGTTCCTCCTCTCCCGGGTACATCGTGAGCGTGCGTTCGAGGAGAGCAGTAGTGGGGGCGCGCAGCGTGGCTAGAGGCGGACCTGCCAGCCGCCGTCGACAAACCAGGTCTGGCCATTGACGAAGGCTGACTGCCCCGAACAGAGGAAGAGGACGGTATCGACGAGATCGCGAGGTTGTCCCACACGCTTTGTGATCTGGCCCTGCATGACCATGGCCTTGTGTGTTTCGGAGAGTCCCTCCCGCGCAGCGTCGGACTCGACGAAGCCGGGGGCGATGGCGTTCACGCGGATCCCATCGTCGGCGAACTCTCGGGCGAGGGAGGCGGTCAGGCCGTTGAGAGCGAGCTTCGAGACGCTGTAGGCCCCGACGCCCATCGTGGACGAGTTGGAGGATTGGTTGAGGATGGCGCCGTCGCGGCCCGCGAGGTGGGGGCGGGCATGCTTGGACCAGAGGAGGGCGCCGAGCACGTTCACGTCGAGCAGGCGCCGCCACTCTTCGACGGGGAGCTCCGTGGTCTCGTTGTAGATACCCAGATGCAGACCCGCGTTGTTCACGACGACGTCGAGATGGCCGAATCGGTCCACGATCTTCGAGATGGCCTCCCGGGTCGCGTCCTCCGAAGCGACGTCCGCCCCGAGACCCAGCGCGGAGGCACCGCTCTCTGAAAGAGCTTGGGCGGTCTCGCGGGCCCGGGTTTCGTCGATGTCGACGACCGCGACTGCGGCCCCATGCGCCGCGAAGGCTTCGGCGTAGGCCCTCCCGATGCCTGCGCCTGCACCGGTCACGACGACGGTTCGGTTCGTGAAGTCCATGGTCGCTCCTCGTCTCTTCGTCGGAGTGCGGCGCTCGCGGTGGGCTAGGGGGTGTGAGAGGAGAAGCGGCGACGTCCGCCAGGATCGTCCGTGCCGAAGGCGATGACGTCATAGGCCTGGTGGCGACTCGGGTCGGGGTGTTCCATGCCCGGTGAGCCCATCGGCATGCCGGGCACGGCGAGCCCCGCGACCTTCGGCCGTTCGGCGAGCAGGCGCGCGATGTCCGACGCCGGGACATGCCCCTCGATCACGTAGCCCTCGACGGTGGCCGTGTGGCAAGAGGCCAGTCGGCGGGGCACGCCGTTGGCCGCTTTGAGCGCGTCGAGGTTGGGCAGGTCGGTCGCCTCGACCTCGAAGCCCGCTGCGCGCAGGTGATCGATCCACTGGGTGCAGCATCCGCAAGTCGGGGTCTTATAGACCTGGATCTCGACGGGTTCCGTCTTCGCGTCGCGTGCGGTTGCGAGGCCGCCGAGGAAGATCGTTCCGGCGGCGATCGCCGCGAGGAGCATCGAAGGGACGAGTCGGACCTGGGCTGAGCGGATCATCGGCTTTCTCCTCGGTCGGGTTTTCGCGCGTCTCTGGGACCTTAGGCTCCCCGGTTGAATTCTGCTTGCGGGGCCGGTCCTCGCCGAGGCTCGGGGCCAGGCGGTGGGGCGGGCTTTCCCCTGCTCAGCCGTTACCGTCTGCGCCTCGCTGCTCATCTTCCCAGCGTAAGGAGAAGCCACACATGTCCAGTTCCGGCCCCCGCATCGCCATCATCGGCGCTGGCCCGTCGGGCCTCGCCGCGGGCCACGCGCTCCTCGATAAGGGCTTTCACGACTTCACGATCTTCGAGAAGGCCGAGAAGGCCGGTGGCACCTGGCACAACGAGTCCTACCCAGGCCTCGCCTGCGACGTCTGGGCCCACTCCTACAGCTTTTCCTACGCGCCCAACCCGGATTGGAGTGCGAATTTCGTCGAGCAGCCCGAGATCGAAGCCTACCTGCAGAAATGCGCGACGGATTTCGGGCTCGACCCGCATATTCGAACGAACACGCGTATCACGCAGGCGCACTATCAGGGAGCCGGCGTCTGGGACCTGAGGAGCGATGCAGGGGAGACCTTCGAGTTCGATGTCCTGATCAACGCAATGGGTAACCAGCATACGGCGCTCCATCCCGAGGTTCCTGGAATGGACTCGTTCGAAGGCCCCAGCTGGCACTCGACCGAGTGGGATCATGAGGTGGACCTGTCGGGTAAGCACATCGCGATCGTGGGTTCGGCGGCCAGCGCCGTACAGGTGGTGCCCGAGGTCGCAAAGGCCGCGGCGAAGGTCACGGTGCTGCAGCGGACGCCAAATTGGATCATGCCGAGGGGGCGCGTTCTCTACTCCGACGCGCGACGTGGCTGGTTCCAGCGGCTCCCCCTCTTCTTACGGCTCACCCAGAAGGTCCAACGCGCCATGATGGGCATGGTGCATCAGGCCGCGACTCTGGGGCATAAACGAATGGAGCAGTTCGAGGATCGCGCCCGCAAATACATCGCTTCCGTGGTTACGGATCCCGAGCTTCGAGAGAAGGTGACGCCGAAGAGCCGCTACGCCTGTAAACGGGGGCTCGTCTCCGACGATTTCTATCCGACGCTGATGCAGGACCACGTCGAGCTGGTCGCGGAGGGACTCTCGTCCGTTCGGTCCGAGGGCATCACGACGGTGAGCGGTCGTGAGATCGACTGTGACGTGATCGCCTATTGTACGGGCTATCGGATCCTCGACTTCGATCGAGTCGAAGTGATCGGAGAGAACGGAGTCAACCTTGCGAATCAGATGCTCGAGGCGCCTGAGGCACACAAGGGCATCGCGGTTCCGAATTTTCCTAACTATTTCTTCGTCGTTGGCCCCAACGGTCTCGTCCTGAACGTGCCCTACTTCGTGACGGTCGAGCAAAACGTTTCGACGGTCGTGCGCTTGATCGAGGAGAAGGAAAGGGCTTCGGCGAGCGCAATCGCGGTAAAGGAGGAGGCCCATCGCGCGTACAACGACTGGATGCTTCCGCGCTTCCCGCTCTATTCCTGGGGGCACGGTTCATGCGACAGCTATTACCGATTCGATGACGGCCGTGCGCCCTTCCTCTTTCCCGGAGACTTCAAGACCTATAAGAAACTTCAAGATGAGGCGGGTGTAGAGGAATTCCAGCTGGCCTAGCTAGAGGGACGAAGCCCTCTTTGCCCGGGGCAGACTCAGGTTGGCGTAGGGACGCTCCGTTGAGTCGGGCTAGAGATCGTCCTCGGCGAAGCGGGCGAGCGCGTCGATCGATAGGGATACGCTTCGGTCTAGATCTTCGATTCGGCTGACGATCTCTTGAATCTTGCCATTTTGACCCGCCTTGCTCATCTCCTGCGCGATCGAGAGCGCCTGGGCGGCACCGATATCGGCGAGGGTGCCCTGGATTTTATGTAGTGACCTCTGTGCGGAGCGGAGCGATTCCTCCTGGCAGGCGACTCGGATCGCGTCGACCGTGACCGGGCCGGTGCGTGCGAAGATCTCGGCGAGCTTGTGGATCATGTCGCGATTGCCTTCGGTGTTTCGCAGCAAGACGTCGCGTTCGATCACTGGGGGTCCCTTCCGGGTCGTCTCGCCGGCCTCTTTCGGTTCCGACTGAGAAAGCTCGGGCGCCGGCGGGAGATGCTCGGCGAGGACGCGTCCGATCTCCGCCGAACTGATCGGCTTGGAGATGAATCCATCGAAACCGGATTCGAGCGTACGAGCGCGCATGTCCTGGGTCGCATAGGCAGTGACCGCGATGACGGGCGTGCGAGCGCCCTTTGGGTGACGTCGGATCCTCACCAGTGTCTCGAATCCGTCGATCCCGGGCATTTCTACGTCGAGAAGGATCGCATCGAATTGGTGGGTCTCGAGGATCATCAGGGCGTCGAGTCCATTTGGAGCGACTTTGACACGCTTGCCCTGGTTGCGGAGCGTTTCCGCGAGCACGATTTGATTGATCTCGTTGTCTTCGACGACGAGGATGCGTGCCGGGACGAGCGCCGCTTCGCTCACTGCGGAGGGGGAGGCGGGATCATCGATGCCCTGGGTTCGGTTCAGGGCCCGAGCAAGTCCACGCGGACCCAGAGGGCGGGAGAGAAGACTGTTCGCGAAGGCCGGAGGCGTGGTTGCGGGAGAGCGCGCGACCGCGATCCAATCGAAGGCCGGAGCCGGGCAGATCGAAAGCGGAAAGGCCTCGATGTCGAAGAGGATGGTCGTTCCCTGCGGCGCGGCCTCATCACTCGTTTCGCTCAAGAGCTCTCGCAGCGCAGGTAGATCTTTGGCGTCCTCGATCTTGGGCGCACTCTGCTCCAGATTGTGCCGAATCGCGAGTCGCTCCGTCTCGAGCGGTAGAGCGAGGATCACGCGCGCCGACGAGAGATCGGTCTTCGCCGGACGTGCATGGGCCGGTTCGTAGGGGAGAATGAGTGAGAAACGGCTGCCACCGCCGAGCCGGTCTTCGAGTGTGATGACGCCGCCCATCAGCGAGGAAAGGCGGCGCGAGATCGTCAGCCCCAGACCCGTTCCACCGAAGTTGTTCTCGCGACCTTCCTCGCCCTGCTCGAACTCCTCGAAAATCTTCCTCTTGAGATCGGGAGCGATACCGACACCGGTGTCTTCGACTTCGATATGGAGTCTGTCGTCGACGACCATCATGGCGACGCGAACCCAGCCACGCGGCGTGAATTTGATCGCGTTGCCCACGAGGTTGGTGACGATCTGACGGATACGTGTCGGGTCGCCGATCAGTCTCGTGGGGACGTTCGGATCGACGTCGAGGACGAGGTCGAGGCCTCGTTCGGCAGCGCGGATCGAGAGGAAATCGCATGCTTCCTCGAGCAGGTGCCGGGGCGAGATCGGCCTCGCGTCGACCTCGAGGCGGCCGGCTTCGACCTTCGCGAGGTCGAGCAGGTCACCCAGGACAGCGGAGAGATATTCTCCCGCCCCCCGGCCGCGTTCCAAGAGGTCTCTGGATCGACCAGGCTGGAGCTCCGACATCGCGAGCTCCGTCAAACCCATGATTGCGTTCAAGGGTGTACGGATCTCGTGGCTCATCCGCGCGAGGAACTGGCTCTTCGCGCGGCTGCCCTCCTCGGCGCGATCGCGCGCTTCGCGGAGATCCTCTTCGACGCTCTTCCTCTCGGTCAGGTCGCTGATGAAGCCGGCGAAGAGCGGGGGCTCGTCCGGGCCCTGTACCTCTCGCAGCATCACCTCCACAGGGAACTCGTGTCCCAGCGCATGCATTGCGGTCAACTCGACGGCGCGACCCACGACGCTGGACTCGCGTGAGCGCAGATATCCTTCGAGGCCGCTGATATGGGCGTCTCTCAACGTGTCGGGAATGATGGTTTCCGTCAGCGTCTTTCCGACGAAGGCGCTTCGTTCGAACCCGAACATCTGCGCCGCCGCGGAGTTGATCTCCTGGATCTGGTCGTCGCCGTCGACGATCACGATGGCATTGGAGGCGACCTCGATAATCGCCACATTTCGCGAATTCGTGATCTCGAGGCCGTCCAGCGTCTCCTGTTTTCCACAGAGCTCGCTTTTGGCCTCCGTAAGGGCCTGTCGCAGGCGATCGTTCTGATCTCGGTCGATCGATCGGTGGGTTTCGACGTCCTCGAGGAGATCTCTGCGAGAGGCGAAAATCAGCCCCGAGAGCGCCAGTGTCAGAAAGGTCGGAAAGCCGTAGTGCAGGACGTCGAAGTCATCGACATACCCGATCGCGGTTGTCGTCCAGCTCGTGATGGCGAGGACGGCAAGAAAAGAGAACCAGGCTCCCGATCGCATGAAGCAGGCCGCACCGACGACTAGCAGCAGCACGTTGATCGAGTGTTGGGCCTCTACCTCGATCGAGAGGCGTGCGAGACTATTTGCCAGAATGATGGAAGCGACCGTGAAGACAATGAGGTCTTGTCGCTTCTCGACCCGTGCCGGATCTCCGCGACTGAGGAACTCGCCGATTGTGATGAGGGCAAGTGCGCTGATCCCGGCGAGTCCCGAGAGGAATCCGCTCGAGAGGATGTCGAGGGTCAGCAGGTGCCAGATGCTGAGAGCGCCATACGCGATCGCGAGAACTCGGCATGCGATCGTCGGTATTCGAATGCCACGACGCGTAAAAGGGGGTGGCGGCTCGATCGCGGGTAGATCGTCGCCGACGGACGAGGCAGTCACGAATCGCTGTCCTTGCGACGATAGAGCGTGGTCCGGTTGACACCGAGGATCCTCGCGGCCCTCATCTTATTGCCGTCGACCCGACGGAGGATCTCGTCGATGTACCGGTCTTCGAGATCTCGTAGGGGGGTCTCCTCCTTCGCGGCAGACGCGATCAAACTATCCAGGCTGAGATCGCCGTCGATACCGATTCGCTCCTCCTCGAGGAAGAGGTCCTCTTCCAGGATCTCCTCCGCATCGCTGAGGGCGAGGGTCCGCTCGACGGCGTTCTCGAGCTCTCGAGCATTTCCCGTCCATCTCGACTTTTCGAGCATCGAGATCGCCGACTCTCCGAAGCGTCGATCCGATCCGCCATGGCGTTCTAGGAAATGGTGGGCGAGGGGGACGATGTCGGCTGAGCGGTCTCGGAGAGGCGGGATCTGGATCGGGATGACGTTCAGCCGGTAGTAGAGATCTTGTCGGAAACGACCCGCTTGGATCTCCTTGGTGAGATCTCGGTTGGTGGCCGCGATGAGGCGCACGTCGACTTTGCGCGCATGCACGGACCCGACCGGTCGCACTTCGCGGTCCTGGAGGAAGCGCAGGAGCTTCGTCTGGAGTGCTTCGGGCATCTCGCCGATCTCATCGAGCAGAACCGTTCCACCGTGACCCTCCACGAAGAGCCCCGCTTTGATGCCGACGGCCCCGCTGAAGGCTCCCTTGGTATGACCGAAGAGTTCGCTCTCGAGGAGACCTTCCGGGATCGCCGCGCAGTTGATGGGGAGATAGGGGCGTGAGGCGCGCGCGCTCTGGTCGTGGAGCGCCCGGGCGACGACGTCCTTGCCGGTTCCGCTCTCGCCCGTGATGAGGACGGTCGAGGCCGAGTCGGCCACGCGGCGGACGAGAGAGAGGACATCTTTGAGCGCATCGCTGGCCGCGATGAACGACCCCACTCGGCGGGTCCCGACCGCGGATTTTCGGAGTTCCTGATTTTCCTCGTCGAGCGCACGAACTTCGAAGATGCGTTCGAGGCAAAGCAGGAGGGTTTCGGGCTGGACGGGCTTGGTGAGGAAGTCGAAAGCGCCGGCGCGAAGGGCCGTCACGGCGCTGTCGAGATTTCCATGAGAAGTGATGATGACGACGGGCGCAGTGGGTGTGATCTGTCTGAGGCGCCCGAGGAGCTCGAAGCCGTCGATTTCGGGGAGCTGGATGTCGACGAAGAATGCGTCGAACTCGATTTCCTCGGCGACTTCGAGTGCCGTTTCCCCGTCCGCCACGGCGGTCGGGGAAAAATGATGGGACGCGAGGACGATCGCAAGTCGCTCGCGGACGAGGTCGTCGTCGTCGACGACCAGAATGCGACGTTCCTTGGCCAAGGTGAAGGACTCCGGTTGAGACGCGTTTTGTCCAGTTCCCCGTATCGGCACCGGTACCGGCGCACTGAGCACGGCATCTCCTCTGGGCCTCGATTCATGGAATCTCGTCAAAGCGACCCTTCCTCTGGCAGCAGCAGGCAGGTACGGCGCGTGCGGGGCGAAGGCAACTCCCGTTCTCGTTGCGCATCGGACGTCCGATGCGTCTTGTCCGAGGTGTGTGCATTGCGCGACGCCTGGGCATTTTCTGTGGGCGGGCGCCGGGGCAGATGTCGCCAAGGCCTGTGGACACGGGGCTTGGGGCGATGCGCTTCGCGACACGGTCCCCGGGTCACGTCACATCGGCATGGGATCAAAGAAAGAAGCCCGCGCGGCGGGCCGGAGGCGAAGTCGGGCGTCTGGAACGCCCCCGGAAACCTCCGCGGTTTCTGATTCGAGTCGGGTCTCGATCGGGGGAGGCGCGGGGACGATGCGTGGCCCGATGCCCTCACCCCGTTCAGTTCTGGCAGTGGTGCCTTGCCCCTGGCCGGGCCGATTGGAGCCCGCCGCGGTCGGTGTTGCCGAATGCATCGGCGTGTCGTCGAATGAGACACCACGGCTATTCGAGCAGCAAGCACCGTGCCAGCTTGGAAGGCCCTAAATACAGTGCGAGAATAATTCTCGGACCCTTCATTTGCGTCTCGCATGCTGCCATGACGCGCATTTTTTTGAGTGTGTTGCGAAACGAGAATATTCGTCGCGAAACGCAACACGTCCGTGGGACTCGGGAGACTTGGACGGCCGGAGGCCGCCGCGGGCAGGGGACCCAGGGGTCGTGCGTGGGGCCCCCCGGTCGCTCCTGGCGCGGGGCCCCCGCGGCAGGCGAGTTCGGTACGCTCGGCCCCAATCTGAAAGTGGGATCCTCACCGCATGGCCTCTCGAACCGATTCCTCGCCCTACACCGTCATCACGGCCGACACCCACGGAGGTGCCTCGATCGACGGCTATCGAGATCATCTCGACCCTCCCTGGCGAGACGTCTTCGACCAGTGGAGGGGGGAATACAGCAATCCCTCGCGTAAGCACGTCGGGGGAAAGAAGGTCAAGAACTGGGATGCCGAGGTTCGTCGTCGCGATCTCCTGGACGATGGAGTGGTCGGCGAGGTGATCTTTCCGAACACGGTCCCCCCTTTCTACGAGAAGGCCTTTCATGTCTCGCCCCCGGCGACACCGGCTCAATACGAACGCTTTCGCGCTGGAACGCGCGCGCATAACCGTTGGCTGTCCGATTTCTGTGCCGAGGATCCGGCGAGTCGCGCCGGAATCGGTCTGATCCACCTCAACGACATCGACGATGCGATCGAGGACGTCCTCTGGATCGCCGAGCACGGTTTGCGGGGAGGTGTGTTGCTGCCTTTGCCGGCCCCTTCCGATGTGCACCTGCCGCAGTTGAACGACCCGTCCCTGGACCGCCTATGGGAGGTGATCCAGGACTGCGACCTGGTCATGAATCAACATTCCGGACAGGGTTGTCCGAGCTATACCGTTGCGCAGGGAGCCAATGCACTCTGGGCGCTCGAGATGACCTTCTACGTTCAGCGCGGCTACACGACTTTGATTATGGGGGGCGTCTTCGAGCGCTTCCCGGGTCTGAAGTTCATCCTGACCGAGAGCGGGTGCGCCTGGGCACCGCAGGTCATGCGGAACATGGATGCGATGTATCTGGCATGGAAGATGGGGGCGATCGGCGAGATCGACACCTCCAACGATCCGCCGCTCGCAGAACTCCCGAGCTTCTACGCAAAGCGAAACTGTTGGTACGGTGCGAGCTTTCCGAGCCCGGCGGATATCAAGGGGCGCGACGTGGTGGGGGTCGATCGGATTCTTTGGGGCAACGACTACCCCCACTACGAGGGCTGCTATCCCTACTCGCGTGAGAATATGCGCTTCGCCTTCTCGGATGTGCCCGAGCACGAGGTGCGCATGATGCTCGGCGAGAATGCGGCAAAGCTCTACGGCTTCGATCTGGGCGCGCTCCAGGATCGGGCCGCGCAGGTGAGCATCACACCGGAACTCGTGCGTGAGCCGCTCGACGAGATTCCGCCGGACTCGACCTGCATCACCTTTCAGCGCGCTCGCGCGGAGAAGGCAATGGGCGCCCGAACCTAGAGCGCGAGCGCGGCTTCCACGTCGACGGGTTCGCCGTTGTCGTGTCGCTTGAACTCGCGGCCTTCCGCCTCTTCGGCGGAGTAGCGGATGCTCGCCCGGTTCGGTGTCCATTTCCCGAGCTGCGTGCGCGGGTACGACTGGAGCATCGACTCCGTCACCTTCTTGAGAACGCCGGTCACGACGATCGAGCCGTCGTCGTTGCGGCCGATCTTCTCGGCTCCGAGCTCCGTGTTTTTCAGGGTCTTGAAGGTGAGGAGGGGGATGGAGCTGAATTCGTCGGACATCGGGTCGGGCCTCGTTCAGGATTGAAGGGAAGCCCGGAACCTACCCGCCCCCGCGTTGGCCCGCAAAGGGGCCGGCCGACGGCGGACGCAATCGATCTCAGTGCCGGATCGGAAAAAAGGCGCGGTGTCGGCGCCCTGAGGCAGTCCCGAGGGGGCCCCGCGCCAAGGGGGTCCCGATTCGGGTCCTCATGGGAACCCACTCGAATGAACTCGTAGGAGATCCTCATGTCCGTGCCGGTCGAGGAAAACGCCCCGCAAGACGTGGACTATTTTTGCGCCCGATGTCTTCGCGCGATCGATCCTTCGATGAAGGTCTGCTCGGCATGCCGCCGAAGGGTCTCTCCTCAGCCGCTCGAGCGTTCGGAGATCAGGCTTTCGCAGCAGGCGTGGATGTAGTCGATCTCGTCGGGACGGATGCTCTGGCTCATCGGGAGCGTGGTGGTGTGTTCCATGGCGCGGTTTGCGTTGGGGTAGCCGCCGGGTGCCGCTCGGTGCGGCGCGTTCATGTAGGCTGGCTGCCGAAGCATGTTGCCGCTCCAGGCCATGCGCGGCGTGATCCCTCGCGGTTCCATGTAGGCCATGAATTCGGCGCGGTCGAAGGGAGCCTCCGGGCGGATCATGAGCGGGTAGCAGATCCAGCTCGTCTCGAGGTCCTCGGTCTCGCGTGCCGGCACGAAGTAGTCGGGTCGGTGGGAAAAATAGTGGGTGTGGCGGTCGAAATGAGCCCGCCGGATGGCGTTGAAGCCCTCCATCTTGTCCAGCTGGACGAGTGCGAAAGCGGCGTGCATCTCCGTGGGCTCGAAGTTCCAACCCACCTCGTCGAAAATCACGAAGCTGTCGTAGACGAGTCCGTCGCTGAGCTCGTCTTCGAAACGTTCGCCCTTGTCTTTGCGGCTACCAAACATCTGGACTTCACAGCGTCGACCCCAACGACGTAGGAGGAGCGCTCGGTCGTGCTCCGCCTCGGAGTTCATACACACCATGCCCCCGGCGCCGCCGCTGGTGATGATATGGGATTGGGCGAAGCTGGTGATGCTGATGTCCGACCAGTATCCGGTCGGTTTGCCGCGCAGCTTCGCGCCGAGGGTGTCGGCGCTGTCCTCGATCACCTTGAGTCCGTGTCGGTCGGCAATCTCTCGGATCCGCTCCCAGTCTGGGGCGTTGCCGATCAGGTTTGGGACGAGAATCGCTTTCGTTCGCGGACCGATCAGGCCTTCGATCTGGTCCACGTCCACGTTGTAGGTGTCGAACTCGACGTCGATGAAGACCGGGATCAGCCCGGCGCGAAGGATCGGCGCCACGTCCGCAGAAAAGGTCATCACCGTCGTGAGGATCTCGTCGCCGGGGTCGAGGTCCAGTAATTCGACGGCGAGATAGAGCGCCGAGGTTCCTGAGTTCGTCATGACGCCAAAGCTCTTGTCGAAGAGCTGCGCCACGCGAGCCTCGAGCTCTTGGACTTTGTCCCCGACCTGAAGCACGGTGGTGGTTCGGAGCAGGTCCGTGACGGCCTGGATTTCGGCCTCGTCCCAGGTCTGCTGGGTCCATTCGACGACGCGAGTTCCTTCGGGCACGTACGTCGAGGGGTCTCGGGGCATGGGCGGAATCTCCTCGGGAGGCCTCTCTTGAGAGAGGGCGCGAGCGGTTTCGGCCTTACGCCCCGTTGGGTTGGGCGGGGGTCACTCGCACGGGCAATGCGCTCATGAGAGGGATGCCGGAGAAGCGGCTGCAATCTTCTTCGACGCTGATCAGGAGACCGGTATTGGTTCCGATCTCACGGACATTCCCGCCCTCCCGAGGGTCCCCCCCCCAGCAATGGCAGATCGAGACGAGGCCGCGGCGGAGGTCCGGATCCGGCCAAGCCACGGCCTCGAGTTCGCCAAAGGGGGATGCGACCCGGATCAGGTCGCCGCGTTCGAGCCCTTCGTCGGCGAGGTCTTCGGGGTGCATGAAGGCGGGGTTCGTGCCGTAGCGGCGGTTGAGCGCCTCAATCTCGGTTCCGACCGAGTTGAACGAGTTGGCCATCCGCCGGCTGATCAACCGATAATCGAAGGTTTCGCGTTCGAATCGGTCGCCCGCGGCGAAGTCGTGGAGTTCCTCGAACATGAGCCCACTGCCGACGTCGAGCCGAGCATCATTGCCCGGCTCCCGGGGCGAGACGGAGACCTCGGGTTCCTGATCGAAGAGAACCTCGTCGGGTCGCTCGCGGAGCCGGTCGAGGGGGATCCATGAGTCGAGGGTGACGAGGTCGAGGATCTGGTCCGAGGTGGGTTTGTTTTGCATGTCGAGTTCTGCGCGGGGCGTCTCGACGCCTGGAATCGGGAAGACGCCGGCCTTGATCTCGAGAGGGAGCGACATGCGCTGCGCGAGCCCATAAAAGAATTCCCAGTCCTCGCGCAGGTCGGAGCCTTCGGGCGGGTCCACGACGGCGGGCGCGTATTGGCCGTAGCGCTCGGTGTAGCCGAGGGCGGGGGAGACGGTGAAGAGGTTCTCCGTCGAGAGGCTGCAGCCCGGGGTCTCGAGGGGCAGCTTCGGGGCGAGCACGTAATCCGCGAGCTTGGCCGTATCGGTGAGTCGGGGTTCGACACAGACGTGGAACTCGAGCGCATCGAGCGCCGCGCGGGTCTTCTCCTGGTCGGGCCAGGCGCGCATGGGATTCCCGCCGATCGTAATCAGCGCTTTAATGCCACCCTCGCCTCCGAGCAGGATCTCGTCGGGGAGCGCGGAGGTCGGGAGGCCGCAGATCGCGGGCGACCAGTCGGGTCGGGAGCGCAGGGGGCGGCCAAATCCGTCGATCGGGTAGGGTGGGATCGGCTGGGCCTTGAAATCGCGGCGGGTCGTCAGGACGCCGGGGTTCGCAACTCGGTCTCCTGCTCGTCGAAACCGCCCGCAGATCGTGTTGAGGCAGAGCACGAGGTATTCGGTGATGTTGCTCCAGCCCGACATGTTGGCGCCAGTGCCCGCCGTGACGGAGCCTCGCTCCGCCAGTGCGAAAATCCGAGCTGCTTCCACGACCTGCTCGGCGGGGATGTCCGCGCGACGTGCAACGACGTCCGGCGTGAAGGGCTCGACTTCCGTACGTAAGCGCTCGAGCCCGGTGACGTTGTGCCGAATGAAATCCTGGTCGACGTGACCCTGGCGGATGATTTCTCGCAGGATGCCCGCGAGCACGGCCGGGTCGGTCCCCGGTCGGGGCTGGAGGTGAAGGTCTGCCTGCTTCGCGGTCTCGGTTCTTCGCGGGTCGATCACGACGAGCCGAAGTCCGCGCGCGCGTGCGCGTTGAAGACGTCGCGCGGGGTTGGCGTGGGGGATGCCGCCCGAGATCGCGACCAGGGGGTTCGTCCCGACGAGCATCCAGGTGTCGGACTCGTCGAAGACGTGACTGCCGGCGAGCCACAGCCCGTGAGCGGCCGCGGCGGTTTGCTTGCCGGGCTGATCGATCGTTCCGCTGCTGAAACGGAGTCGGAGTCGGAGCGAGTCCATCCACGCGCTCGCGACGGCAGCAGTTTGTGGAAGCTGATAGAAGAGCGTACCCATGTAGACCGCGATGGATTCCCTCCCGTGTCGATCCAGGATCTCCAGCAGGCGGGCGGAGATTTCGTCGAGGGCGCGCTCCGCTTCGATCGGTTCGAGCGCCCCCGCCTCGCTCCGTGCGAGAGAGTGGTGCAGACGCAGATCGCTCGTGTGGAGGTCGGGGAAATGCTTTCCCTTGAGGCAGAAAAAGCCCTCGGAGTGGGGGTTTTCGCGATCTCCACGCGCGGACGTTGGTCTGCCCTGGTCGTCGACGTCGACGACGATCGGGCAGAGTGCCGTACAGATCCGGCACAGAGTCTTCTTTTCCATCTCGGCTCCCTGGCCCTCAGACGTATCGAGACGAAAAAGGAAAAGTGGCTCGCGATAGATCCGCAGCGAGTCGTTCGCCCCAGCCCTCGGCGCGATCGACCTCGTGGATCTCGATCGCTTCTTCGAAACGGAGGGGGTGAAGCGGCTGGTCGTCGAACCACTCGTAGCCCTCCTCGAGTGAATGCCATCCGATCGTGAAGCGCGCCCAGCGTTTGTTGGCCTCTGAAGATGCGCTGAAGACGTTGCGGCGGGTGGGGGCAGATCCATTCCGGTAGATCAGATTGTCGAAGAGCAATAATTCGCCCGGGCGCGCGCAGGTTTCGATCACCTTGTCTTCCGCGTCGTGGAGCGTGGTCCCGCTCCGCTCGGTTTCATTGCGGAGGGTGAGAATGGCGACCTCGCTCGGACGGATCTGCCGGCGGATCCCGGCGTGTAGATCGGCAGGCGCCAGGCCATCGAGGCATTTCCCTTCATGTCGCGGCGCGCCGAGCGGTGCGTGCGGCGGGAAGCGGCGTACGCTGAAGAGCATTCGGCCCCGATCGAGGCGGAGCGCCGACGCAGCGCGGCGGGTGACTTCTGCGAGCGCATCGGGGAGATCTGAGAGTAGGAAGCCGGGTAGGTGGGCCGTCTCCGGAGATCCTGGGCTATGGACGGGAAAGGCGAAGGCCTCCGTCGCGGTCGCGGCATCCTGGAGGATGTCGGCTTTTCGAGCGATGGCGTTGGCCTGGGTGTACGCCTCGATGACGAAATCGTTGACCTCGCGGATCAAAGCCTCGCATTCGCAGGGTTCGACCAGGGATAGGATCGAATGAGACAAAACACCCTCCCGGATATTGTGCGCCGGCAGCCCGACCCCCAGCATAGGTAGGAGCGTTCTCGTGCGCCGCCATTGGTTCGAATCCTCGCTACGGTGGGTCGAACGAACTTCTAGCCCGTTTATGCAGGGAGAACCCCATGCTCACGATCATCCATGTGGAGAACTCGAGGTCCGACCGGCTGATCTGGCTCTTCGAAGAGCTCGGCCAGGACTACGAGATCGAGGCCTTTCGGCGCGACCCCGCGACGGGCCGTGCCGGCCCAGAGCTCAAGAAGCTCCACCCCTACGCGAAGGCTCCGATGCTGCGCGACGGTGACGTGATGCTCATCGAGAGCGGCGCGATCTTCGAGTATGTGATGCAACGGGTCGGGGACGCTGGGTTGAGGCCAGATCCCGAAGATGTGGATTGGCCGTCCTACCTCCAGTGGATGCATTTCGCAGAGGGCTCCGCGATGCTGCCTCTGCTCCTGGACCATTTTCAGGCCGCCGGCCTGGCGGGCCCGCCGGGAGAATCCCCGCTCGCCGGGATGGCGAAGGAGGGGATGGCCCAACTCTATCGCTACGTCGAATCAGTCCTCGGTGAACGGACCTGGCTCGCGGGAGACCGCTTCACCGCCGCCGACGTCATGATGGGTTGGGTCGTCGAGGTCGTAGATAACCGTGGAGAGATCGATCCCTATCCCGCCATGAAGAGATACGTCGAGGCGCTTCGCGCTCGTCCGGCCTATCAGAGGGCGCGCGCGCGTGCGGCAGAATCGGAGATCGGAGCGACTGACTAGTCGTATGAGCAAGCTGCCTAATAGTATGCTCGCGGCTTTGGCAAGAGCATAGGTCGGATGCCGTCTAGCCGTTCAGCCAGACGCCGGCGTCGACGACGAGCGTCTGACCGGTCATGAGCCGGCTGTCCTCGCTCGCGAGGTAGACGGCGGTGCCTGTTAGATCATCTGGCTCGAGTGTCGTATTCAGGGGGGAGCCGGCCTTCAGACCGTCGAGCGCGAATTGGGGAACGATCTTCTTCGTCGCTTCCGACATCGTCACGCCGGGGGCGATTGCATTCACGCGAATGCCGTCCTGTCCGGCTTGCCGCGACATCATCTTCGTCATGTAGATCATGCCGGACTTCGAGAGCCCGTAGGCGTTGGTCGAAAAGGTCTCGAAGGGCATCGGCGGCAACGGAAGGGGATAGGCTGCAGTCGAGGCGATGTTGATGATCGAGCCTCCGCCCTGTGATTTCATCGTCGGTAAGACGGCTCGGGAGCAGATCAGCTGACCGATCAGATTGATCTCGAGGACCTTGCGCATGTACTCGATGCTCTGATCCATGATGTCCTGGTCGTAGTAGAGGGCCGCGTTGTTGATCAACACGTCGATCGAACCGAACTCGCTACTGACTTCATTCGCCATCGACTCACACTCTGACTCGCTCGTAATGTCAACCTCGAGAGCGATCGCTCGGGGTCCGCCCGAGTTCGATCCGTCGTTGATCTCCTTGGCGACCTGCTTTGCCTGATCGATCCGGAGGTCGAGGCAGGCGACATTGGCGCCCTCCTCGGCGAAGCGTAAGCAGTAGGCGCGTCCGATGCCCTGGGCGCCCCCCGTGATGATGGCGGTCTTGCCGTCGAGTCGTCCCATGATGTCTTCTCCTCGGGGTCGGGCGTGGGTCGGGGTTTCGCCGGGGCCATGTGATTCCCCATTTTTTTGGGGGGGGGAGTGCGCCGGCGACGTGATTCTACCACCGCTCCGCGCCGACCCGCTGGTCTCATTCTCGTCCCAAGTGCCGTCCCGAAGGCAGCGGAAGAACGTATTTCTGGGTTAGAGTCGAAGCGCCATCGGCACCCCTCTTCACCTCTATCATCGCGGAGCGAGATTCCCATGAGCCTCTACGAAAATGCTCGACTGCTCATCGACGGCGCGCTGGTCCCGGCCAGCGACGGACGTACCTTCGAGAACCTGAACCCCGCGACGGAGGAGGTGATCGGTCTCGTCCCCGACGCGAACCTCGACGACACGGAGCGCGCGATCGCTGCGGCTCGTAGGGCGTTCGATGAATCGGACTGGTCGACGAATCACGCGCTTCGGTCGCGCTGCCTGCGGCAACTGCGTGATGGGCTCCAGGAACGTCTCGAGGAGCTGCGGAAGATCACGGTCTCCGAGGTCGGGAGTCCGATCCAGATGACCTACGGCGCGGGTCTGGACGACTGCGTGCGGTGGCTCGGGAACTACGCGGATTTTCTGGACGACTACGAGTGGAAGACCGATATGGGCGTGGCCGAGGTGATGGGCTCGCGGACCCAGCGATGGATTCTCCGTGAGCCGATCGGCGTCTTCGGTGCGATCACGCCCTGGAACGTGCCGAACGACATCAACTTGAAAAAGCTCGGCTGGGCGATGGCTGCGGGTTGCACGGTCGTCCTCAAGGCGGCGCCGTCGACATCCTGGTGCGCCAATTTCCTCGGCGAGATCATCGCGACGAAGACCGACGTGCCCGCAGGCGCCGTCAATATTCTCACGGCCTCGAATAACGAGGTGGGCGAAAAAATCACGAACGACCCGCGCGTGGATATCATTGGCTTCACGGGCTCGACGGCTGTGGGCAAGAGGATCCTCGAGGTTTGCGCGCCCCAGGTGAAGCCGGCGCTTCTCGAGCTCGGGGGTAAATCGGCAGCGATCGTGTTGCCCGACATGCCCGGGCTACCTCAGGTGGCCGGCGCGATGGGCGGCTCCGTCTGTTTCCACGCCGGTCAAGGTTGCGCGATCTTCACGCGGTTGCTCGTCCCCAAGAGTGAACTCGACGCCTGCGCAGATGCCGTCATCGAGGCGATGAAGAACGTGCCGTACGGAGACCCCTTCGATCCAGCGAACATCATGGGTCCCTTGAACAGCGCCATCCAGCGAGAGCGCGTGGAGGGTCATATTCAACGTGCGGTCTCGGACGGGGCGAAGCTTCTGGTCGGGGGTGGGCGACCGAAACAATTCGACAAGGGCTATTTCATCGAGCCGACCGCGTTCATCGCGGACGAGGATGCGGCGCTCGCTCAGGACGAGGTCTTCGGGCCCGTTCAGACCCTGATCGGCTACGAGGACGAGGCCGATATGATCCGCATCGCCAATAACTCTCGCTATGGACTGTCGGGCGCGATCATGGGCCCGGACGTGGAAAAGGCCCTCGAGATCGCGGGCCAGATCCGCACGGGCACGCTCTCCGTCTGCGGGGGCATGTATTACAACTGGGACGTCCCCTTCGGCGGCTACAAGGAGTCGGGGATCGGTCGAGAGCACAACGCCATCGGCTTCGAGGAGCACCTCGAGTCGAAGACGATCGCCGTTCCCGCCGGCTAGCGCGCAGGAAAATCAGGGGGCTCTCCCCTGGTCAGGAGTTCAGCATGGGTCCGCACCCCGTCGCGACCGAAGAACAGCACGAGCACGAGCGCTTCGCGCTCGATCTGGTCCAACACCCGACCGTCCGCGCCGCATACGATCGTGTGAAGGCCCACTGGCTCGAGACGGGGAGCCCGTCGCCGAGTCCGGACATGCTTGCCTGCTTCGAGCGCTCCTTCGAGGAGGTGATGTTCTCGGCGGCGATCTGGTCGGCGAATCAGGACCCTTTGCGCCCGAAGGTCGTGACGATCACGCGTCTGGAGCACCCTTTGGGTGCGCTGCGGGTACCCGGTTCGCGATGGGGTATCGACAACCCGGACTCGGTCTATCGGATCATCCCCATCTCCGGGGACGAGCGGTATCGCATCACGGGCCGTGTCCCGGATAGCCGCCTTCCCGAGAATTATTTCACGCTCTGGGACCCGCATATGAATAGCGTCGACGTCTTGGACGGGAGCGGGCTCCATTTGGAGAGCGACGGCTCCTTCGAGATCTTCGTCGACGCCGACCCGGCGGGGGATCGGCCGAACCATGTCCGTTCCGCGCCCGAGGCGCACGAGTTCTATATCCGAGATGTCCTTCAGGACTGGGCGGTCGATACGCCGAACGACCTCGCGATCGAGCGGTTGGGGGGGGCGCCCTCGAAACCCGCGCGTTCGCTCGATGAACAGGCTGAGTTGACCGCGCAATTCATGCTGCATTACGCGGACAGCACGGCGCGATGGAACCGGCAGGCCTATGACAAGCCGGCGAACTCCCTGGAGTTCAAGATCGACCGGGACACGGATGGCGCGCTCCGGAACCAGCTCTATATCCTGGGCCACTTCGACCTAGAAGAAGACCAGGCGCTGGTCATCGACGTGAACGTCTCCGGCGCGGGCTACTTCATCTCGCCGATCACGAATTATTGGGGGACGACCAACGATGTGGTCCACCGGACGAGCTGCCTCAATCAGGCGCAGTCGGTCGCGAACGCCGATGGGACGCTGACCTACGTACTTTCCCGTCACGACCCGGGCGTTCCCAACTGGCTCGACCCCTGCGACATGCGCGACGGCATCTTGACGCTGCGCTGGGCGGAGTTCCCGGGCGGGGCTCCTTCCTCAGCGCTTGGGGCGACGAGCCGGGTGGTTCCGATGAAGGGACTGCGCGAGGCGCTGCCCGAAGAGACGCCGTCCTGCTCGAAAAGCGACCGCGAGGCCCAATGTGCCTCTCGCGCGGCCGGATATTTGAGAAGGCTCCCCGAAGGCGAACTCTGAAGCGTCGGACGGAGAGCGCTACCGCTCGGGCCACCTCGTCAGATCCAGCAAGATCCGCTCATGCCGAGTCTCATCAGGCCGCCGAGCAGAAATGCGGCCGTTGAGGGTTCCGGCACCGCGAGGGTTCTTCCCTCGAGAATGCCCCGTCGGTCTTCCCGATCCGGATCACCCGTTCTGAAAGGAAGCGGTCGCGTTCAGGGGGGCTCGTGGACCGAGAGATCGCGGTGGACGGCCTGGCCCACGAGGGCGTTTTGGGAGACCGATTCGCTCGAGTGGTCCAGAGCAAAGCGGGCACCCCATGCACAGGCTCCCCGTCCTTCCGTCGCCGGCGGGAACCCGGGGGGGGCGGGCGACCCGGCGAAACCCCGGAAGGGCCGGTACGAGCATGGCGAAGCCGCGCCTCGTGGATTATTGCTCCAGGCTGCTCCGCCTCGCCGTGGAGGGCCAGAGGGCCCGCCGGCGCGAGCGTGAGACAGAGGGGGTCAATGATGAGACGGATGGAAGGCAAGGCGGCGTTCGTGACGGGGGCCGCTGCGGGGATCGGTCGGGCGACCGCTCTGCGGCTTGCGAGTGAGGGGGCCTCGGTCTACGCGGTCGATGTCGCGATGGAGGGGCTCGAGGAGACGGCGGCGCTCGGTCGCGAGACAGGCGCGGAGGTCGTCTCGGCACGTTGTGACGTGACGGACGAAGCGGACGTGCGCGCCAATGTGGCGGGCTGTGTTGCGCGATTCGGGCGGCTCGACACGCTCTGCAACATCGCGGGGATCCTGCTCCTCGACCATTTTCTCGAGATCTCGGCGGACCAGTTCCGGCGCGTTCTCGAGGTGAACCTCGTCGGAACCTTCGTCCTCACGCAGGCGGCGCTGCCCCACCTGATCGAGTCGAAGGGGAGCATCATCAATACGTCGTCGACTTCTGCTCTGGCGGGTATGCCTTATGGTGCGGCCTACGGGACGAGCAAGGGTGGCGTCAGTGCCTTTACGCGCACGATCGCGGTCGAGTTCGGCAAGCAGGGTGTGCGCTGTAACGCGGTCAACCCCGGGTCGATCCTGACGGCGATGGCTGGGCCCGATGTCGTACCCAAGGACGCCGACGGCCAGCTGATCATGCGCGCCCAGCCACTCGATCGGCCGCGTAAGCCCGAGGTCGTGGCTTCGGTGATCGCCATGCTCGCCAGCGAAGATGGGGCGCATATCAATGGCGAGGAGATTCGTGTCGACGGGGGCACGCTCGCGTGAAGGGGCCGCTGGGAACGGAATCGACCTGAATCACGATCGCGGAGAGTGGATCAATCGCTCTCGTCCTGCTCTCGTTGCTTGCGTCGCTGCCGCTCGCTTGCTTCGATGAGTCGGCGTTTGGTCTTTTCGTCGACGAGCACGCCGCGATGTTCTGTGGCGTCGAAAAGTTCTTGCGAGAAGGGCAGCTCGTTTCGCCATGAGGGCTGAAGCCGATCTGCGGCGAGGACGGCCTCGGCCCAGTCTTTCGGCGCGACCCAGCCCGGATGGGCGACGAGGGTGCTTCTCACACCGCCGAGTGGGTGCTGTCGACGCCATTGCTCCATCAGTCGATTCATTCGGGAGAGGACGGCTCCGTAGCGTCTGGATAGATCGTTGGTCTCGTTCGGGTCGGCGCGAATGTCGAAGAGGAACTCCTCTACACGTGTCTCTGTCTGCCGCTCCTCGATGATTTGGACGAGCTTCCAGCGCCCATCGAAGAGCGCGGTGTGGATCACCCCGGGTAGCGGGATCTCCGAGACGAAGCCGACCGGCCGGGTCCGCGGGACGGGCTGCCCGCGCGAGAGCGCGGGCCAGATGTCGAGACCGTCGAGGTCCGCCGTGGTCGGGACCCGGACGCCTGCCGCGCGAGCGAGGGTGGGTAGGACGTCCATCGCCGTGGTCATCTCCTCGTTCGTCGTGCCCGCTTCGAGCTCCCCCGGCCAGCGGATGACCGCGGGCACCCGGATACCCCCTTCGAAAGTCTGCCCCTTCTGTCCACGCAAGGGCGTATTGCGGCCGCCAAAGACGTTCGAGCCCCCGTTGTCGCTGAAGAAGAGGACGAGGGTTTCGTTCGCAATCTGTTGCTCGTCGAGAGTCTCGAGGATCTGCCCGATCGCCCGATCCATCTCGTCGACCATCGCCGCGTAGGTGCGTCTGAATTGTTTCTTGGGAAGTGCAGCATATTTCTCAATCGTCGCGGGTGGCGCTTGCATGGGGCTATGCGGCGCGGTGAAGGCGACGTAGAGAAAGAAGGGTTTTCGAGGATCTCGCTCCCGAATGAAACGGTTCGCCTCACGCGCCTCGAGGTGGGTCAGGTACGTCCCGTCTTCGTGGACTGAACGCCCGTTGTGTTGCAGGTCGTGCGCACCCTCGCGCACGTGTGCGTAGAAATCGGTGTTCGTCTGGAGGTGTCCCCAGAAATCGTCGAAGCCCTTCGCGTTGGGGAGCTGATGGGCGAGCGTATGGCCGAGGTGCCATTTTCCGACGAGTCCCGTTTGGTACCCGTCGCGTCGAAATACCTCGGCGATCGTGAGCATGTCTGGGGCGAGGCCGGCGTTGTACCACGGGTGGATCTGGTCGTAGGCAATCCCGAGCTTCAGCGGGTCGCGTCCGGTCATCAGTGCAGCGCGGGTTGGGGAGCAGATGGGCGCGCTGTAGAAGCGCTCGAGCCGAACGCCCTGCTCGGCGAGGCGGTCGATGGAGGGCGTATCGATCTCGCCCCCGTGGTAGCCGACGTCTGCCCAGCCGAGGTCGTCGGCGAGGAGGATGACGACGTTCGGATGGGCCGCGTGCGCCAGAACGGCAAAGGCCGGCATCAGTAGGCTCGCGGCGACGAGGATCAGCGCTCGGGACGGGCGTCGGCTCAAGGATTTCTCCGAAATGGATGGAATCCCTGAGTTTGGCTCATCAGGGAGTGTGCTGCTGGCAGAGGATCTGTGTCGGTCCGCACACTCTCACTGCGTAAAGGGGCCGAAGAGTTCTTTGCCGAAGGGGCGGTGAGAGAGGGAGACAGGTCGTGTCACGTACCCAGCGTCGTCGGAGAGTCGTCTGCAAGCTGCCTTGTCAGATCGAGATCTCCGCGACGGAAAAGATCTCAGGGAGGGTGGTCGCGCTCTCGGAGGGTGGATTGGCGGTTCTGAGCGGACGGGCTCTGGAACAGGGAGACTCGATCGAGTTGCTCATCCATTCCGGTGGTCCCATGCCGATTCGGGTCAGCGCGATCGTCTGGAACGAGCAGCGCACACAAGTTGGGAAGGGAGGCGCGCACGTCCATCGTCTCGGATGTGTCATCTCTTCTCCCTCGGACGGCTTCGCGGGCCTACTCGAGCGGACGCTTCCTGCGGTTTCGGTGGAGGCCCGGAACCACCGGGTGCGGAAAGTACCTGCGAGCACGCCGGTCGCGCCGCCCCGCCCGAGGGACGGGGAGGTGGAATGGGAGCAACCCGACCTGCCGCGGTCGCGCGAGTTGCTGCCTCCGCCAAAGGTCGAGCCGGAGGAGAGCCTTCCCTATTTCCGCGTCAGGCTGAAGCAGATCGGCAGCCCCCGAACGCGGATCATGACCGTCCGTGCGCGTTCCGCGACCCAGGCGGAGGAGCGGGCCTTCGAGGAATTCACCCAGCGCTCGCAAGATGCCGAGGGCTGGGGGGTGATCCACGTCGCGAAGGTGCTGCGCGCGCTTTGAAGCCGAATGGCCCCGCCAAGGAAGCATGCGCCCCTTCGCCGGCTTGCCGCTCGCGCCACTTGGGCTCTTCAGGTTGGGTCGAATCGACGCAGCCGAGCGCTGTTCGAGACAACGAAGAGACTGGAGAGCGCCATTGCGAGCGCCGCGACCCCGGGTGAGAGGCGCAGCGCATCCCCGCCCCAGGGCACGAAGAGCCCCGCGGCGAGTGGGATCGCGGCGACGTTGTAGCCAAAGGCCCAGAAGAGATTCTGGTGGATCGTGCGTAGGGTGCGCCGGCTGAGAACGATCGCGTCGGCGACCGCTCCGAGGTCGTCGTGTACGAGCACGACGTCTGCGGCCTCGACCGCCACATCGGTTCCGGATCCGATGGCGATGCCGACATCCGCGCTTGCGAGTGCAGGCGCATCGTTGAGCCCATCTCCCACCATGGCGACTCGCTCGCCTCGGACTTTTCGTTCCAGTACGTGATCGGCCTTTTCGCCGGGCAGGACGTCCGTAATCGTCGCCTCGGGTTCGAGGCCGAGTTCGTGGGCGATCGCGAGCGCATGCGCGCGTGCGTCCCCGGTCAACATCGCGACGCGCAGTCCGAGCGCGCGCAGTCGAGCGAGAGCGGGTCGCGCACTCGGGTCGGGTGCGTCACCGATCGAAAGATGGGCCACGGCATGGCCGTCGAGCGCGATGAAGACCGAGGAGAGGCCTCGCTGCGCCGCGACTTGGGCCGGTCGGTCGAGCGGCGAAGCGTCTGCTCCACGCTCTTCGACATAGCGTCGGCTGCCCACGGCGACCTCTCGGCCTTCCACTTGGCCTCGGATGCCGAGACCGGGGGTCGCTTGGGTCTGCTCTGCGCGGGGGATCTCGAGGTCGAGCTCCTCGAGATGAGCGAGCAGCGCGCGCGCGAGCGGGTGTTCACTCTCGCGTTCGACGGCCGCGGCCAGCGCGAGTACGGGACCGGGTTCCTGGCCCGCGGCGGCGGCAACGTCGAGCACTTTGGGACGACCCAGCGTGAGCGTGCCGGTCTTGTCCAGCACGACCGAGTCGATCCGCCCCATCGTCTCCAGGGCCGCTGCGCTCTTGAAGAGCAGGCCTCGTTGCGCCCCGACGCCGCTTCCCGCGACCAGGGCGAGAGGCGTCGCCAGACCCATCGCGCAGGGGCAGCTGATCAACAGGGTCGAGGCGGCAAAGAGCAGCCCCGCGGCCGCTGGGTGGAGCTCGGGAAGGAAACGGGGACCTCCGAAAAGGCCCCAAAACAGGCCGGTTGCGATCGAGAGGGCAATCATGGCGGGGACGAAGCGAGCGGAGATCGCGTCGACCGTGCTCTGAATGGGAGCGCGGCTGGCCTCGGCCTCGCGTACGAGTCGGGCGATGTCGGCCAGGGTCGTGGCCTCTCCGACGGCGCGGGCAATAAAGGCGAAGGCCCCTCGCTGGTTGATCGAGCCCGCGTGGACCGCGTCTCCCGGGCGTTTCGGGAGCGGACGGCTCTCGCCGCTGAGCATCGACTCGTCGACGTGACTCTCGCCCCTTTCCACGGTGCCGTCGGCGGGCAGGCGTTCGCCAGGCCGCACGTGAACGACATCTCCGAGGCGGATCGAGTCGGCGCCGACCTCGTAGATCTCTCCGTCGCGCTCGACGCGCGCGCGTTCGGGTTGTTCGGCAAGGAGCGCGCGAACGGCGCCGCTGGCTTCCCGTTTGCCGCGTGCCTCGAGGACTTTTCCGACCATCACGAGCGTGACGATCATGGAGGTCGATTCGAAGTAGAGAGGGAAGAGTGTGCGGTCGAGGCCGAGGAGCAGGACGCCGAAGCTATACGCGAAGGCGACCGAGGCGCCCAGGCTGACCAGGGTGTCCATATTCGTGGTCCGCGAACGCGCTGCGCGCCAGGCACCCAGATGGAATTCGCGGCCGACGTAGATCAGGACCAGTCCGGCGAGCGCGGCCATCAGCCACGACCGGCCGGGAAAATCGGGGCCGTGGAGCCGTTCCACGCCCATGCCCAACGACATGAGGAGGACGCTCGCGACGATGCCGACCGCCAGACGGCGGTGTCGGTCCGCGAGGGAGGCCGCTTCCGAATCGTCCCGACGCGCAGCAGAGCGCTCTTGTGGCCGGCGGATCGTATAGCCCGCGCCCTCGATCTCACGCAGGATCTGCTCCGCGCTCACCGCTTCAGCGTGGAAGCGGACTCGTCCATCTTCGAGGGCGTAGCTGATCCGGGCCTCCCGGACGCCCGGCAGGGCTTCGAGCCTCCCGGCGATCGAGGCCGCGCAGTTCTGACAGCGCATGCCTTCGATGCCGACCGTCAGGGTTTCTGAGTCCCAGCCCGAGATCGCCGACTCAGCGCTTCGTGTTTGCACCGAAGACCTCGAGGATCTCGCCGACCAGTCGCGATCGTTCGGCGTCATCGCCCTGGCGGAGGCCATCCGTGACGCAGGTCGCGAGGTGGGTCTCGAGCGCAAGGTCCCCGACGCGGTCCAGGGCAGCGCGTACGGCCTTCAGCTGCTTCAGCACCTCGATGCAATAGGCCTCGTCGCGCACCATCTTTTGGATGCCACGGAGATGACCTTCTGCGCTCTTCAAGCGCTGGAGCATCTCGCTCGCGGTCTCTGCGCGGATCTCCGCGTGGGCTACTTCGCGGGGAGCGGGAGGAGGGGAGGGCAAGGGTTTCGAGGCTGGATCGGCGGTGAGGGTCACCAGGCGCTGCGCTCCTTAGGCTGCGAGGCCCTCCCCCGGTAGGGGGGGGGTAACGGGAGCATAGCGAGCCCGCTGGGGACACGCCGCAACCGGAGTCCTCACCCCGTGGGGTGTTTCGTCAAGCGCGAATGTTGATGCTTCCGCCCTTGGGATCGTCCTCGGCCGGGTCGACGTCCTCGTCCTCGGTCGGCTCGGCGCGTTCCTGTCTCGGCTTCTTGCGACGGGTCGGCTTGGGGTCGCGCCCGGACTCGCGCGCAGGGCGCACGGGGCGGATGGAAGGCACCTGCGTCGAGGGCAGAATACTCGGGAGATCGCTCATGGAGGCGGGTCCTCCGTGGAGACCGGCCGTGGTCAGCGCGACGAGGTGCTGAGATCGGCCGTTGCGGCATCCGGGCATGTTCAAATGCACCGCCCGGCATCTCTGTCGATCGGCGATTGCGCCCAAAAACTTGAATGCGAACGAGTTCGCATGGATCTGGCAGCCTTCGTCGGGGAGCGCCCGCCGTATACTGCGCGCCATGGCGAAGATCCAACCCCTGCTGGACATCATGGTGCGTCTTCGCGATCCCGAGACAGGCTGTGCCTGGGACCGTGCGCAGGATTTCAGCTCCATCTCGCCGTTTACGGTCGAGGAGGCGTATGAGGTCGATGACGCGATCGCGTCGGGTCGCCCCGACGCCATTCGCGATGAGCTCGGAGACCTGCTCTTCCAGGTCGTCTTTCAGGCCAGGATCGCAGAGGAGCAAGGCCTTTTCGGGTTCGAAGAAATCACGCAGGCGATCTGCGCGAAGCTGATTCGGCGGCACCCGCATATTTTCGGCGACGCCGCCCCGCCGCAGACCATCCAAGATCAGTCGAGGACCTGGGAGGCGATCAAGGCCGCAGAGCGTTCGTCCCGAGAGGCAGAGGGAGAGCGGGACCCCTTTGCCGGAATTCCCCGACGACTACCGGCCTTGTCGAGATCCACGAAGGTGGCTTCGCGGCTCGCCGGGGCGGCCGATGCGGGGCGCGGAACGGGCGCGGTCTTCGGGGAGGATCATTCCTTGGAGGGTGCGCTGCGCGCGGCTGCGGCTGCGGGCGCCGCGGCCGAGGCCCCAGGCACGCCGGAGGCCACGCGCGAGCACCGGCGGGCCTGCGTGGGAGCGGGCCTGCGCGCCTGGGTGCACGTGGCGCGTGCGCTGGGCGTGGATGCCGAGCAGGCGCTCAGGGAGGCCGACGACGCGAAGATGGCGGATGTGCGCTCACGCCTCACGAACGAGTAAGTCGCCGGCGATTCTCCGGCACCATCTGCGCATCAAGTGAGCAGAGGCGCCGCCCGATAGGGGGGAAAGCGGTGCCCGGACGGGGCGACCGCGTCTGGGAGGGAGCCGATGAGCATCTCACGCCATGGCTGGCGATCGCGTCACAAACGCTGGACGCGTCGTCTTGCGAACGACCTGAGAAACCTGGCGCCCTTGACCGGTCTCGTCTTCTGCTTCGCGGGCTCAGCGACTGCGATCTATGCGAGTCAGCACGTGCCCGCGCTGCTGGCTGCGGCTGCGGCGCAGCCGTTCCAGCTCGAGCAGCCGCATGGGCTCGCGCCGGCCGGCGCGTGCAGCCCCCGCTCTGGTGTCCGCGAGGCGTCCGAAGACGCGAGGAATCACCGCGGCTAGGGCAGGATCTCAATCAGCTCGACGTCGAAGCTGAGCGCGGCGCCGCCCGGGATGCGCCCCGTACTTCGGTCTCCGTAGGCGATCTCGGCAGGGCAGACGAGTCGAGACTTCCCCCCGACCTTCATTTTCGCGACGCCCTCCGTCCAGCACGGGATCACGCGGTTGAGCGGGAATTCGGCCGGGCTGTTCCGCTCGACCGAGCTGTCGAAGACCGTCCCATCCCTCAGGGTCCCGTGGTAGTGGACCTTGACCTTGTCGGTCGCGCTGGGCGAGGCGCCGCTTCCGGCCTCGATGACGGTATAGATGAGTCCGGATTCCGTTCGCTCCGCGCCGGCCTTGGCTGCCTCGGCCTCGAGGAATGCGCCGGCGGCCTGCTTTTCCAGCCCGATGGCTCGAGTCTGACGCGTCTCGACCATGGACCGGACGAGCGCGGAGCCCTGCTGCTGGTCCACCGCCAGGGGCTTGCCGTCCAGGGCGTCGCGTAGCCCGAGCACGAGCATGTCGATCTCCGCGTTGCCGATTGGCTGGAGATTCGAGAATTGCTGAGCCATACCGGTCCCGATGGAGTAGAAGGCTTTCTCGTCGTCGGTCTCGGGTGCGCCCTTCGCCAGGCTGGGCGCGCTCGAGAGGGTGAGAAGAAGGAAAGCGCAGGCGGCGGTCGCCCCCCGGAGATTCGAGAGGATGAACGGACGCGAAACAGAAGTCATGCTGCCCCCTGGCGGACACGGGCGTATCGGCGGCCGCCGGTGGTTTGAGTGATGGGCTCATCGTTGAGCCGCGCGGAGCATACCGCAGAGCGATTCAGGGCGATCCCTCAACGGCGTGGGGGCAGGTCAGGACGCCGTCGCCCCCGCTTTGGCGAGAGCATCGAGCGGCCGACCTCTTGGTTCTGGGTCGCATCTGTTGCCCCTGGTTGGGTGTCTCGCCGTCGCCCCCCCCCCGCAGCATTGTCGCGTCTGCGGCCCGGGACTCCGCCCGGTGTATATGGCGTTCGACGAGAAGCCGGCAGATGTTTTGGAGCGTGGAGGGCCTCGGGGCCTTTCCTCGGGACTCCGCCGTCTGACGACATGTGCTTGACGCGTTCTGGCGTCGGGTGGATCCGGGGCCCGAAGGAAGGTGTCGCGGCGACCCGTCTAGTGATCGCGGGACGGGGTCCGCTTCGCCTTCCCCTTTTTCGGGGCTGCCGGCTTTGCGCGCTTCGTCGCCCCGCGTCGTCGGCGGGTGATGAGCGGCGCGAGGCTCCGGCCCGTGTGCGATCCCTTGACGCGCGCGATCTCCTCGGGTGTGCCGCAGGCGACGATCTGGCCGCCGTCGGGTCCCCCCTCCGGCCCCATGTCGATGATCCAGTCGGCGGTCTTGATTACGTCGAGGTTGTGCTCGATCACGACGACGCTGTTACCGGCTTCGACAAGCTCGTCGAGCACGGTGAGGAGCTTGCGGACGTCTTCGAAGTGGAGGCCGGTGGTCGGCTCGTCCAGGATGTAGAGCGTCCGGCCGGTCGCGCGCTTCGAGAGCTCGCGCGCCAGCTTGATACGCTGGGCCTCTCCGCCGGAGAGCGTTGGAGAGGGTTGGCCGAGGTGGACGTAGTCCAGACCGACGCGCTGCAAGAGCTCGAGCGGGCCGCGGACCTTGGGGTGCGCGGAGAAGAGTTCGAGCGCCTCGGCGACGGTGAGGTCGAGCACATCAGCGACCGAGTGCCCCCGGTATTCGACCCGTAGGGTGGCCTCGTTGAAGCGCTTGCCATGGCATTGTTCGCAGCGTACGAAGACATCCGCGAGGAAGTGCATCTCGATCTTGCGGACGCCGTCTCCCTCGCATGCCTCGCATCGACCGCCCTTGACGTTGAAGGAGAAGCGTCCGGGCTTATAGCCGTGGACCTTGCTCTCCGGCAGATCGGCGAAGAAACGGCGGATGACGTCGAAGACCTTGATGTAGGTGACGGGGTTGCTGCGCGGGGTACGGCCGATCGGCCGCTGATCGATGTCGATGACTTTGTCGAGCTGGCCCAACCCGGAGAGCTTTCGGTGCCGCCCGACCCGGGCGCTGCTGGCGACGAGCTCGCGGGCCGCTGCGGGGTAGAGGATATCGTTGACGAGGGTCGATTTTCCGGCGCCCGAAACGCCCGTGACGGCCGTGAGGACGCCGATCGGGATCTCGACGTCGATGTCGCGAAGGTTGTTCTCTTGGGCCCCCTGGAGCTTGAGGGCCCCTTGGGAGACACGCCGCTCGCTCGGCACGTCGATCTGGCGTCGTCCGGCCAGATAGGCCCCCGTCAGGGAAGCCCGGGACCGCTCGAGGGTCTTGGGTGTGCCGGCGTGGACGAGCTCTCCCCCGCGCACGCCCGCGCCCGGTCCGAAGTCGACGACGTAATCGGCCGCGCGGATGGTCTCCTCATCGTGCTCGACGACGACGACCGTGTTTCCGATGTCACGCATCCGCTCGAGGGTGTCGAGTAACCTGCGGTTGTCACGCGGGTGCAGGCCGATCGAGGGCTCGTCGAGGATGTAGATGACGCCTGTCAGGTCCGAACCGACCTGGCTCGCCAGCCGGATGCGCTGGGACTCGCCTCCCGAGAGCGAGGGGCCCGCGCGATCCAGAGACAGGTAGCCGAGCCCGACGGCGGAGAGGAAGTCGAGCCTGGAACGAATCTCCTTGAGCACCTCGCTGGCGATCTCGAGGTCCGCGCCGGCGAGACGGATATTTTCGAAGAAGCCTCGGGCCTCGTCGACGGTCAGAGCGGAGACGTCGACGAGGGTACGGCCGTCGACGCGTACGGCGGCACTCTCGACCCGCAGCCGCGTGCCGAGACAGGTCGTGCAGGCCGTGTTGGCCATGTATTTCCCGTACCAGCGCTTCATGCCCTCGGATTGGGTGTCCCGGAAGCGCCGCATCAAGCGCGGTACCAGCCCCTCCCAGGTCGTATCGAACTGGCCTCCGCCGCCATCCTTTCCGGTCCACTTGACGCGGAAACGGCGCTCGCCGCAGCCGTAGAGGATCTGCTCGCGCTGTTTCTGGCCGAGTCGCCGCCAGGGTTTGTTCGTGCTGATTTTGAGCTGTTGAAGGATCTGGCGCCGGAAGCCGCTTCCCCAACCGTCCTTTTCGGACACGCCCTCGCCCCAGGGTCGGACGGCGCCGTCGTCGATCGAGAGGGAATCATCGGGTACGACCAGCTCAGGCTCGATCTCGAAGCGGTTGCCCAGCCCATTGCAGTCGCCGCACATGCCCTGTGGACTGTTGAAGGAGAAGGCCTGGGGGGTGAGCTCCGGGAAGGAGATCTGACATTTGCTACATGCCGCGGTCTCCGAGAAGGGTAGGTCGTCGTGCCCCTCCCGCGACGCGAGGAGCTGACCGTTGCCGATTCGAAGAGCCGTCTCGACCGACTCTGTGAGTCGACTCTTGACCCCGCGCTTCACGACGAGCCGGTCGATGACGGCCTCGACGTCGTGTTTCTTGCGCTTGTCGAGCGCCTCGAGGCCTTCGGTTTCGAGGATCTCTCCGTCGACGCGCAGCCGCAGCCAGCCTGCCCGGCGTGCCTCTTCGAGGAGCTCGCGGTGCTCGCCCTTACGGTTGACGAGCAGGGGCGCGAGCAGGATCAGCTTGGTTCCGCTCTCCAGTCCGGCCAGCCTCTTGGCGACCTGCTCGGGCGTCTGGCTTTCGACGCGGGTCCCGCAGGCGTGACAATGCTGTTTGCCGGTTCGCGCCCAGAGCACGCGTAGGTAGTCGGAGATCTCCGTGATGGTCCCGACCGTCGAGCGCGGGTTGTTGCCCGTCGTCTTCTGCTCGATCGAGATCGTCGGAGAGAGGCCCCGGATCGTGTCGTAGCGCGGCTTCTCCATCTGGCCGAGAAATTGGCGGGCATAGGCCGAGAGACTCTCGACGTAACGCCGCTGACCCTCGGCGTAGAGCGTGTCGAAGGCCAGCGAAGACTTTCCCGAGCCGGAAACGCCCGTCATGACGACGAGTCGCTTCTTCGGGATGTCGACGTCGATCGACTTGAGGTTGTGCTCGCGGGCCCCTCGAATCTCGATGTGGTCGAGTTCTCCGGTCCGGCGACGGTTCTGGCGAGGTTTCTTCGCGGGGGGCATGGGCTCGCGGAGGGTAGACGATCGGACGCCCTGAATCGCGGGGCGAGGGCGACCCGGGGTTTCGATATGCTCGGAACTCAGGGCCGTTCGAGGCCTTCGCAGGGGGAGCCATGGAAGACTGGTTGAAGAGCCTGGGGACGAGTCGGCCAGTGGTCGATCTTTTCGACCTCGCCATCGTCTTTAGCGTCGCGATCGTCGTCTATTTTATGGTCCGAGTGTCCCTCTTGCGGGGGCTGCGACACCTGGTCCGAAGCTCCGTGAGCCAGTGGGACGACGAGTTCGTGAGAGCCGGAGTCTTTCGCCGCCTCTCCTGCGTCGCGCCGGCTTTCGTGGTCTTCTACGGGGTGACGCTCTTTCCCGAGATGCCCGCGGCGCTGACCGACGGAGTCCGCCGAGTCGCCGTGGCGACGATGGTGATGGTCGGGGCGCTCTCGATCTCGAGCGTGATGAGCGCCGCCGAGGCCATCTACGAACGCAATCCCGAGTACCGCAAGCGCCCGATCAAGGGCTACGTCCAAGTCGTCTCGATCATCGTCTATCTATTCGCCGGTCTGCTGATTCTGGCGGCCCTGATGAATCGGTCGCCGTGGATCTTCGTATCCGGCATCGGCGCCATGACCGCCGTCCTGCTTCTGATCTTTCAGGATACGATCCTCTCCTTCGTCGCGAGTGTCCAGATCGCCAGCAACGACATGATCCGGGTCGGGGACTGGATCGAGATGCCGGAGCTCAATGCGGACGGCGACGTGGTCGAAGTCGCGCTGCATACCGTGAAGGTGCAGAACTGGGACAAGACGATCACGACGATCCCGACGCATCGGTTGATCAGCGGCTCCTTCAAGAACTGGAGAGGGATGTCGATGTCCGGGGGGCGCCGCATCAAACGCGCCGTCTACCTGGATTTGCAGAGCGTGCGCTTCCTTGAGGATGAAGAGATAGAGCGCTTCGGCGATTGGACGCTGCTCTCCGACTACATTGCCGGCAAGCGCGGCGAGCTCGCGGAGGCGAATGGGTCCCTCGGCCTCGACGAAGCCGTGCCGGCGGACCTTCGCCGGCTGACGAACCTGGGGACCTTCCGAGCCTGGATCTGGGCGGTGTTGAGGGCTCACCCGAAGATCCACCAGACGGGTCAGACTTTGTTGGTGCGGCAGCTTGCTGCAGGCCCGCAGGGGGTTCCGATCGAGGTCTATTGCTTCTCGAACGACACCGATTGGGTGGCCTACGAGAACATCCAAGGGGATCTCTTCGATCGCATCCTGTCGATGGTCCCCGAATTCGGGTTGCGGGTCTTTCAGGAGCCTGCCGGCTCGGACCTCCTGGGTTTGTCCCGGGGCTCGGAGACGAAAGGCGGCGACTAATGGGGATGCCGTCGCTCGACGGTCGGGTCGCCTTTGTCAGCGGCGCGAGCCGCGGAATGGGCGCGGGTCTCGCGGAGCGTTTCGCTGAACTCGGTTTGAGATTGGTGCTCTGCTCGCGGACGCAGCCCGCGCTCTCATCCAGAGAGGACGTTTTGGCCCGGCAACTCGATGTTCGAGATGCGGGTGCGCTCGAGGCTCTCGTCGAGGAGGCCGAAGCGCGCTTCGGCGGGATCGATCTCTGGATCAACAATGCCGGAGTGCTGGCGCCGATCGAGCCGGTCAGAGACGTGGTGATCGATGAGTTCCGAGAACACCTCGACGTAAACCTATTAGGCACACTCATCGGATCTCAGTGTTATGTGCGTCATCGGCGCCGCGTGGGTCTGGGCGGCGTGCTGATCAACATTTCTTCTGGCGCGGCCTGGAAAGCGTATGAGGGTTGGGCGGCCTATTGTGCCGGCAAGGCGGGGGTGGAGCGAATGACGCAGGTGATCGCCCTCGAGGAGAAGGGGATCGGGTTGCGTGCCTACTCCGTCGCCCCCGGTGTCGTCGATACGGCGATGCAGGCGCTGATTCGATCGACGCCGCCCGACCGTTTCCCCGCCGTCCCCCGCTTCCATGAGCGCAAGCGGACCGGTCGATTCAACTCGCCCCGCTTCGTAGCGGACGAACTCCTGGCGATCGCCTTCGATCCGGACCGCGAACCGGCCGAAGAGGTCCTGCGGATTGCGGACGAGCACGGCTGAGGGCAGTCGCGCTCGCGTGTCTCATCCGGACGCTGGATCAGGAATCCGCCGGGCCTCTGGGAATGCCCTTCCGGGGGGGCGAGGGAGCAACCCGAGGGCGGCCTCCGCTATTCGGTCCTATCCCCTCACCGGGTGGGGGCGAGGCGCCGGGGCGAAGGGTGGCAGCCGGGCGCTCGCTCTCCTCGAATGCGCGGGTCCAGAGGAGATAGCCGGCGATCAGGGCGAGGAGCAGCGTAGCGATCGCGGCGATCTCTCTGCGTCGCTTGTGGCGACGCCGTCTTGCTTCGATCGCTTCGATGCCCACCTCCGAGATCTCGACCGGCGCGGTCGCCTCCGGGTCGCCCTGGGACGAGTCGGTGGGGATGGCGAGGATCTGCACCGTGACGTTGTCCGGCCCACCGAGCTCGTTCGCGAGTCGGACCAGGGCTTCGACCGCATCGCTGGGTGCCTCTTGTTGAACGATGGCAGCGACCTGACGATCGGATACGACGCCCGACAAACCATCGGAGCAGAGGACGAATTGGTCGCCGGGGAGGACCTCGACATCGGTGATGTCGACGTCGACTTCAGGCAGGACCCCCACGGAGCGGAGAATTTCGTTCCGGCGGGGGTGTGCGGCGGCTTCGTCCGGAGTGATCAGTCCGCGCCGCTGCATCTCTGCGACGACGCTGTGGTCGGTCGTGAGCGCCTCGAGGTGCCCTCTGCGGTATCGATAGGCACGGCTGTCTCCCACGTGCGCGACAGTGCCCCGACCGCGGGCATCCAGATGAAAGGCGACGACCGTCGTGCCCATACCCTCCAGCGCAGGATCCGCCTGGGCCATCTCGTAGACCCGGGCGTTGGCGGTCCGGACGGCGCCCTCGAGTAGTCTGGCGGCCGCGTCGCTTCCGCGGGCTTCGAACGCTTCGCGAAAGATCTCCACCGTGGTGCGGCTCGCGGTGGCCCCTCCACGGTGGCCTCCCATGCCATCGGCGACGACGAGCAGCCGCGTGCCATCGTCTCGGCCAAAGCTTTCGCAGCTATCTTCGTTGGCCTGCCGGACTCTCCCGACGTCCGTTTTCGAAGCGAGCTGGAGCGGGGCCTCGGGGCGTTCGTCGGCCACGCTGGTCATGAATGATTGTCCCCGTTTGCGGGTCGCTCAGTCGATCTCCCCACCTTGAGGACTCCCATGTCAGGGCCCGCTGCCCATCCTGCCTTCAGGCCGGCCGCCGTGGAGTATGGGCCACCTGCGAACCGATGCTGGGTCGTGATGTGCTCGGCCGGGTCTTCGCGGAGGGACGGCCTTTCCGCCCAGAGCGAGACCAGGCTCCAGAGGGCGAGGGCGCATACCCAACCCCCCCCTCACCGCGACTCTGCGGCGAGGGGGCATGGTGAGGCGCTGGGCGAACCGCGGTTCGTCCGCTCGGGATCAGCCGGCCCGATCGTCCGGGCCTCGTCGCCCGGTCTCAGGAAAAGTCGCGGTCGAGAACCGTCTTGCGGCCGTCGCTTCGTGCGCTCTCGATGGCTTGATCGCACATTGCACGGAGACGATCCGACAGCGCCGCGAGCACGCCCGCGGAGGTCTTCATGTCTCCGTTGTCCTTGATGTAGGTCTTGATCTTCGAGGCGACGACCAGAACTTCATTGTCCGACATCTTCAGAGGTGTCCTTCCAGATGCGTGTGCAATCGCTAGACCCTGCCGCACAATGGGCGTCGGGCTGCTCCTGCTGCGCTGTAGGCGGTCACCCGCTGGGATGAAACGGGCCGCTGTAGGAGAATGCCCGAGATCGTCACGATCGCAACGCCGACCGCCGAACGAGTCGCGGATTAAGGCTTCAAGTGCATGAAAATAAACAACTTTAATGCTTTCAACGGAAGTGTTTTACGAGCTGGATCGGACGCCCTGGAGCCGCTCACGTCTCCCTTGTGCGTGCGAGGTGGGCGTTTCGCACAGCTCGATGCGGCTGCTCTTCCGGGTCGGTTCGAGGCGCACGACCTCACAGATCGGGTCGTCGTGCCCGGTTTGATCGACGCGCATGTCCACCTCGAACTGGACCCGAGCCTGCGAACCCCGAGCGAACAGCTCGCCGTCCCCACGGTTTTGAGGCAGGCGTCGATGGCCGCTCGGGCCGTCGAAATGCTGGCCTCCGGCATCACGACGACACGGGACTGCGGGGGCGGCTTCCATCTCGAACACGCTTTGCGTGATCGCATCGACGGCGCAGAACGTGCCGGGCCTCGGCTGCTCTGCTGCGGGCGACCGATCACGACCGTGGGCGGACATTGTGCGTTCTGGGGCGGTGAAGTCGAGACGCTGCCCGACGTCGACCGGGTCGTGGCCCAGGAGATCGACGCGGGCAGCGACTGGATCAAGGTCATGGCGACGGGCGGGGTCTTCACGCCCGGCAGTCGCGCGCGCGACGCGCAGTTCGATTTACCCTGGATGCAGTCGATCGTCGCTGCAGCGCGTCGGGGTGGGCGCGCGGTTGCGGCCCATTGCCACGGAACCGAGGGGCTTGCGAACGCCGTGCGCGCCGGTGTCCGGACGATCGAACATGCCTCGTTCGCAGGGCCCGAGGGCTTTGGGACCGCGCTCGATGAGTCGTTGATGCGTGAGATGGCGCAGCAGGAACTATGGGTCTCGCCGACGATCCACTCCGGGTGGGGGCGCCGCATCCGGGACGAGCAAGGCCAGCCGACGGACTTCTTCCAGCGCCATTCGAACTCCCTCCGGAAGCAGCGAGATCACGGCATCCGCTTCATCGCATCGACGGACGCAGGGATTCCTGGGGTCGCGCACGACGACCTCGTTGGGGGGCTGATCGCGCTGCAACACTATGTGGGTCTGCAGCCGGTCGAGGTCCTGCGTGCGGCGACGCAGGAGGCGGCGCAAGCCCTCGGTGTCGGGGGCGAGACGGGCGAAATCGCTCTTGGCCTGTCGGCCGACTTCCTGGTCGTCGAAGGCAATCCGCTCGAGGACCTCGGTGTGCTGCGAGACCCGGAGGTCGTCGTCTTCCGCGGGGCTTGGCTCGATCGGGCCACGCGCCGCGCCATGGTCGAAGAGGCCCGCCGCCACGTCGAGGAGGTTTGCGCCCGTTCATGATGCCTGGGGCTGGATCGCTGGGCGAGACCCCAGTCGTGGCCGATGCGATGCGCGGACTTTTCTTCGGTGCGAGTCTCTGGCTGGATCCCGAGCGGTCGACGCGCGCTGGGCGGGGTCATGATCCAGAGCGCGGGGAAGAGGTCGGGCGAGCGCGATGACGATGCAGGATCGAGCTATCCCCTTCGCGAGGGGCCGCTTTGCCCCCTCGACGACGGGGCTCGCCCATCCGGGGACGCTGATCGCCGCTTTGCTGTGCTGGCTCGACGCGCGGGCCGCGGGAGCGGAAGTCTGGCTACGACTCGAAGATCTCGATCGCGACCGCACCAAGCCCGGTTACGTCGACCGGCTACGTCGTGATCTCGAGTGGTTCGGGCTCGAGTGGGATGCCTGTCATCGACAATCCGAAGCCAACACGCGCCATGAGACCGCACTCGACCGCCTCGTCGATGAGGGCCGCGTCTATGCCTGCGACTGCAGCCGTTCCTCGATCCGCCGCGGGGCCCGTCGCGCACCCGACGGCAGCCACGTGTATCCCGGGACCTGTCGCGGCCAGTGGGTGAGCCCGGGCGGGTGGCGGTCCGAGCGTCGACCTCTGCGTTATGCGCTCGATGGGTCGAGGGTCGAGGTCGCAGACGAGGGAGGCGTGGATCTGTCCGGGGTCGCGGGCGAGCTCTTTGGAGATCCCCTATTGCGCCGCCGCGATGGAGCCCTGACCTATCACTTCGTCTCTGTCCTCGACGATGCGGCGAGCGGGGTCGATCGCGTGGTGCGCGGTCGGGACCTGATGCCTTCGACGACGATCCAGGTCGCGTTGCAGCACGCGCTCGGACTTTCGACCCCCCGCTATCGACACCATTGTCTTTTTCTAGAGCGGCGGGGCGGGAAGCTCTCGAAGCTCCATGGCGCAGTGGATGTGGAGGCGCTGAGATCTCGTTACGACGCCGAGGAACTCTGCGGCCGTCTGGCCGCTTGGGTCGGCCTCGTCTCCCCCGGTACGCGTTGTCGTCCAGCCGACTTGGTGTCAGGCTTTGACTGGGGCCGCGTGACCGCGAATGACGTCGCTTTGGCCTGGTCGCGTGAATCGGGTCTCGTCACCGAGGGACCGAAGACTTGAGCTGAGAGAAAGAGGTGGGTCGATGAAAGAGTTGGGGGGGAGAGTCGCAGTGATTACGGGCGGAGCGAGCGGAGTCGGCCGGGCGACGGCCGATTTGTTGGCGTCTCGGGGCGGCCGCCTCGCGCTCGTGGACGTGAACGAGGAGCGCTTGGCGACCGCGGCGAAGGAGCTCGAGGCGCGAGGGACGACTGTCTCGACTCATGTCGTCGACGTCGCCGACGCCGAGCAGATGGCGGCGCTGCCTGCGGACGTCGTTGCTCGGCACGGTGCGGCGCATATTCTGGTCAACAACGCCGGTGTTTCAGTCACGGCGAGCTTTGAGGATCACACCCTGGAAGATCTCCAGTGGATCATCGGGATCAACCTCTGGGGCGTGATCCATGGATGCAAGTTTTTTCTGCCTGAGCTCAAGAAAGCCGACGAAGCGCATATCGTGAATATCTCGAGCATGTTCGGCTTCATCGGGATGCCCTCGCAGAGCTCCTATTGCGCGACGAAATTCGCGGTCAAAGGCTTGACCGAGTCGCTCTGGATCGAATTGCAGGGAACGAACGTCGGGGTCACGAGTATCCACCCGGGCGGGATCGCCACGAATATCCACGAGACGATGCGGAGCTACGACGATGAGATTCGCGACGCGACGGTTCAGGGACTCGCGCAGTCGAGGCCCCCGTCTGCGGTCGCCGAGGCGATCGTGAAGGCCATCGAGGCGAATAAGCTCCGTGCGATCGTGGGGCGGGAGGCCTACCTCGCAGACTGGATGAAGCGGCTGCTGCCGGTGCGCACGCACCGCATGCTCGCAAAGCGCATGGGAAATTTTGGCGGCCGCCGCTGATTGCGACGCCGCACGCAAGGAACGCAAAGACGAAAGGAGGTCCGGATGGGCCAGCTCGAAGGCAAGACGATCATCATCACGGGGGCCGCGCAGGGCATGGGCGCCGTGCACGCGAGACGTTGTGTGGAGGAGGGAGCGAGGGTCGTATTGACCGATCTCCAGACCGAGCCCGGGGAGAAGCTGTCGGCTGAGCTGGGCGATCACGCGCGTTTCGTCGCCCAGGACGTGACGTCGGAGGGCGATTGGGATCAGGTCGTCGCCGAGGCGACAAAGCATTTTGGTCGCATCGATGGGCTCGTGAACAACGCGGCCATCTGGTGGACCCAGCCGATCGTGGAGGAGGACGCCGCGAAATTTCTGAAGATGCTCGAGGTGAACGTGATCGGGACCTGGCAGGGGATCCGCAAGGTGGCACCGGTGATGCGAGACGGGGGCGGCGGCTCGATCGTCAACCTCTCGTCGATCGCGGGTACGCGGGGGATTCCGGAGCATGCTGCCTACGGTGCTTCGAAATGGGCCGTACGTGGTCTCTCGAAGGTCGCAGCCTCAGAGCTGGGCGCCTGGAACGTGCGCGTGAACACGATTCATCCTGGCGCCGTCGAGGGCACGGGCATGTTCCTGATTCCGGAGGAGGAGCACGAGACGGTCTTCGCGGAGCAGCCCTTGCGGCGACCGGGCTCAAAGGAGGAGATCTCGGGACTGCTGCTTTTCCTGCTCTCCGACCAGTCGAGCTACGTGACCGGACACGAACACGTGATCGATGGTGGTCGTACGGTCTGGTAGGCGTCGCGTGGTCGCATCGAATGGGAGGAGTGCTCTGCGCGAATAGCCCGGCGCTCGTCGGTCACGACGTGAGGCTCAGGGCATGCTGATTTCGAGCAAGGAGTCCTCCGCCGGGACGCCGACGCGGAGCGGGAAGCCGTAGAAGCCGGTCCCTCGATGGACGTAGAGACGGCTGCGTCCCCGGGCGAAGAGACCCTGGTCGGGCCAACGCGAGGGGGACAAGACCGTCCAGTCGATCCCGAGCGAGACCAGGCCCACCTGTCCGCCATGAGTATGTCCCGAGAGAACGAGGTCGACCTCGTCTTCGGGCAGTGCGTGGAAGCCCACCGGGTCATGGAGCAGCAGCAGGCGGAGAGCACTCTCGCGACGTGGGTATTGCGAGAGGAGCGATCCGAGGTGCTCGCGATGACCGCGACCGACGAAGTCGGCGCCCACGACCTGGACCGGGCCGACGGGTGTTTCGAAGCAGGCTTCGTCGTCGATCAGGAGCCGGATGCCGAGGGCCCTCATGGCGTCTCGGACCTGCTGGTCCGCTTCGTGATCATGGTTGCCGAAGATGGCGACGCAGCGGTCCGCGAGCGGGACCAGCGGCGCCAGGGCCTGCTCCAGGCAGCCCGGCGAGCCCATGCTCTCCATCGTGAGGAAATCCCCCGTGAGCGCGACGAGGTCGGGGGAACGCGCGACGAGTTCCGCGACGCGCCGCCGGAGTCGCTCCACGGTCTGCCAAGGGCCGAGGTGCGGATCCGTCAGTTGGACGATGCGCAGGGGGCGTTCGGGGAGTGGGGGAGGCGGGGTTCCCCGGTGTCGCTCGACCGGCATCCTCTCGAACGCGCTGGGCCCCTCGTCGGCGAGCGCGAAGCGGACGGTCTCGGGCCGAGAGCGCAGCGAGGTGAGGATCGACGCGACGGCGACGGCGAGCGGTAGGGCTTCGAGGCCCGTCCAGACGGAGAGCGCGTGGTTCCAGCCCAGGGCGGCGAAGAGCACACGGAAGGGGAACAGGAGGAGCAGCCACGGGCCCGCCAGCAGGCCGGCAGCAAGAAAGCTCTGGCCCGGGACCGAGACGAACCAGCGGAATAGCGGGCCGCGCATGCGGGCCCGCACCAAATGCGCGAGCTGCAGGCCAGCGGCGACCATGGCCAGCGCGAAGAGCAGGTCGACGAAGGGGGCTCCGCCGCCGGTCGCCAGGGCGCGCAGGCGCGTGTGGAGCACGAAGGCCCCCGGTAGAGCGAAGGTGAGCAGGACCCCCGCGAACGCTGCGTAGAGTCGACCTCTCGCGTAGGCGGCGTAGGACGGCACCGCGATCCAAACCGTGACGGCGAGGGCCGGGAAGAGCCAAGCCCACGGGGGGGTCGATGCGAGGGCCTGCATCAACGCAGCTCGGGGCGTCGCCGTCGCTCGATTCGCCAGACGGATTCAGAGAGGGCTTCGAGCCCGCGTTCGCGAAATCGCGGAGGCGGGTTCGTGGGGCCACTCGTCCAGAGGCGCTCGATCTCGAAATCTTCGCCGAAATGGGCTGTTAGCTCCGACGGCGTGACCGAGTGGGGGGGGCCCTTCATGCGAGCCGAGTCGTATTGGACCGTGAGGAGCAGGATCGAAACCCGCTCGGGAAGGATCGCGATCAAGTGATTCGCATAACGCTGACGCATGTCTTCGGGCAGGGCGACGAGCGAACCTCGGTCATAGACCGCTCCGACCCGAGCGAGATCAGAGGCCTGAAGGTCGAAAAAGTCCCCTCGGTCGATCGTGAAATCACCCGCCTCCATGCGTTCGAGCGAGCGGTGAGCGGTGATTGTGGGCTCGAGCCCGGCTTCGGCGAAGAAGTCGCGGCAGGCGATGGGCGAAAGTTCGACGCCGTGCACGGGGTGGCCCGCTTCGCGCAGCCAGTGCAGGTCGAGGCTTTTCCCGCAGAGGGGGACGAAGACGGCGGCCTTCGTGCTCAGCGAGAGCTGTGGCCAGTAGCGGACGAGCTGGGGGTTCACTTCGTCCTGATGGAAGCCGAGCTGGTTGGCCTCCCAGCGTTCGTGCCAGAATGCTGCCTTCAAATTGACCCGCCCTTGTTTTTCACGGGAATCTCGCGTTCGACTCCTCCGCTGGCGAGGACGAGTTTACCCGTCGTCGAGCGGCTCTCGAGGTCGCTGTGGGCACGCGCGGCGTCTTCGAGCGGGTACCGACCGCCGATCCGTTGAGAGAGCTGACCCTTCTCGAGCGCAGAAAAGACCGCAGACGAGCGTGCGACGAGCGCGGCCCGGTCCGAGATATAATGAGCCAGCGAGGGTCGGGTCACGAAGAGCGAGCCTGCGCCATTCAACCGCTCGAGGGCGAAGGGAGGGACGGGTCCGCTCGCCTGCCCGAAGAGGCAGAGTAGACCGCGGGTTCGGAGCGCGGCCAGGCTGCCCTCGAAAGTGGATGCGCCGACCGAGTCGTAGACGACATCCACGCCTCGGCCCGCGGTCAACGCTCGGGTCCGCTCCGCAAAATCCTCCTGCGTGTAGAGGATGACTTCGTCGGCGCCGAGCTCGCGGACGAGCGCCGCCTTCTTGGGGGTCCCGCAGGTCGCGATGACCCGTGCCCCCGTTGCCGACAGCATCTGAACGAGGAGGCCCCCTGTCCCGCCCGCTGCAGCATGGACCAGCGCCGTGTCGCCGGGGCGGGTCTCACGGACGCCGTACGCCAGATAATGGGCCGTCATGCCTTGGAGTAGGGTTGCAGCGGCCATTTCCGTCGACAGCGAAGCCGGCAGCCGCACGAGCCTCTCCAGCGGGACGCTCGCGAATTCAGCATAGGTTCCCGGCATCATCACCCACGCGACGCGATCCCCCTCTGTCCACCCCGCGGTATCGCGGCCGACCGCTTCGATCACGCCCGCGGCCTCGACGCCGGGAAGAAAAGGCAGGGAGACGGGGTAGAGGCCGCTTCGATGATAGGTGTCGATGTAATTGACGCCGGCGAAGTCGATTCGGACGAGTGCGGAGCCGGGAGAGCGCGTCGGGAGCGAAAGCTCGATGGGAGACAGCACTTCGGGTCCGCCGGGGACATCGAATCGGATCGCGCGCATGAACTCGGGTGACGCCATGCTCAGAGAATCGCTTCGAAGCCTTCGAAGACGGGGTGACCGAGGTAGGTGCCTTGGGGTGCCCGCGCTTGGGCGTGGGCCTTTTTGAATGACTCGCTTTCGGTCCAGGCGCGGAAATCCGCTTCGCTCTCCCAGATCGTATGCGACGCGTAGAGCGTCGCCTCGTCGTCACTCTGGCCACGCAAGAGATGGAAGGAGCGGAAGCCGGGCTCGTCTGCCAGATGGGAGTCGCGCTCGCGCCAGAGGGTCTCGAAGTCGTCCTCATGGCCGGGTGCGATACGAAAACGATTCATGGCGATGTACATGGTGGGGGTCCTCTTCGAACTCGGGCGGAGCGCCGAAGCTAGCGCACGGTAGGGCCGACCCGCGCAGGGACCTGGTAGAGGACGACCGTCTTTTGTGGAGAGTCGACGTCGGGAAAGGTCGAGGAGGGGAGGCGGGCCAACTCGGGGAAGTCGACTCGCGGCGTCCCGGTGCGCTGGGGGTCGGCGAGTAGGAGGGGCCCCCGGTCGAGCGCTGCGCCCAACACCCAATCCCGCAGGCCGGTCTCGTAGAGCACGTCGGCGGCGAGCATCAGGTCCCAGCTTGCGGGTGCCTCCGGGCCGGTCCGGACGCAGACGCCGTTGAGCCGAGCGTTCAGCTGCACGGCCGCTCGGGCGAGCGGATCGAGGTCCAGCGCCAGGACGTCGGCAGCGCCGGCCCGGGCCGCGGCGATCGCGACGATGCCGGACCCCGTGCCGAGATCCACGACGCCTCGGCCCTGGACGCACTGGGGGTGGTCGAGCACGTAGCGCGCGAGCGCTTGCCCGCTGCCCCAACAAAAAGCCCAAAAAGGCGGCGCTTGACCCTCGGCGAGCTCTTCGCAGCCGCCCTCGAGATCGACGTCGTCGCCGAGTAGCCAGAGCTCGAGTTCGGGGCAGAGCGGCGGGCGTCGTCGCCTCAGGTGGGTTCCAAAGGCGCCGAGATGGGATTCGAGTTCCGAAGGCAGGGGGCCGGGCATCGGGCCAGAGTAGGAGAGTGGGGCTTCGGAGCGAAGTAGCATGCCCAGCCTAGACGAGGAGCTGCCAGAGGCCCACGGAGGTCAGCAGGATCCCGAGCACGATCACGAGGAAGCCCGTGCCGCCGATCGCGCCCCAGAGATAGATCCGACGGCGTTGTTCGCGGGGTACGAGGCCGTGGTGCGAGGTGGGCGCGAGCCACCAACGTGCCGGCAAGCGATCCGCGTCCACCAGGGCCCGGTAGAGGAGCCAGTGGTAGACGATCGCCGTCGGAATACCGTAGGCGAACCCGACCGCCGAGAGGCCGATGCCGCCCCAAACGAGCCCGTCCGGATTTGCCCCGGTCGCCCACGCGACCAGGGAAAAAAGCGCTACGAGCGCGAGGCTGATCAGGGCCTCGACCATGTCTGTCCCGGAGTCGGGTGCGCCGCCCGCAAGCGAGCGGCGCACCGCGCCTCAGCTATTTCTTAGTAGCGATAATGGTCCGGCTTATACGGGCCCTCGACGTCGACGTCGAGATACTCTGCTTGAGCGGAGCTCAGCTCGGTCAGCTGTACGCCGAGCTTGTCGAGGTGGAGCCGGGCGACTTCCTCGTCGAGCTTCTTGGGCAGGACGTAGACCTTGTTCTCGTAGCTCGCGCCGTTTTCCTGGAGTTCGATCTGGGCCAGGACCTGGTTCGTGAACGAAGCGGACATGACGAAGCTCGGATGGCCCGTCGCGCAGCCCAGGTTGAGCAGGCGCCCTTCGGCCAGGATGAGGACGCTGTGGCCGTCGGGGAATCGCCATTCGTCGTATTGGGGCTTGATCTCGATCCGCTCGATCCCCGAGATCTTCTTCAGGCCGGCCATGTCGATCTCGTTGTCGAAGTGGCCGATATTGCCGACGATCGCCTTGTCCTTCATTCTCGACATGTGGTTGGCGGTGATGATGTCGAAGTTGCCGGTGGTGGTGACGAAGAGGTCCGCCGTCTCGACGACGTTCTCCAGGGTGTTGACCTCGTAGCCCTGCATCGCCGCCTGGAGCGCGCAGATCGGGTCGATCTCGGTCACGATCACGCGACAGCCCTGGCCGCGGAGGCTCTCCGCCGAGCCCTTGCCGACCTCGCCGAAGCCGCACACGACCGCGACCTTGCCGCCGAGCATCACGTCGGAAGCGCGCATGAGACCGTCGGGAAGCGAGTGCCGGCAGCCGTAGACGTTGTCGAATTTGCTCTTGGTCACCGAGTCGTTGACGTTGATGGCGGGGAAGAGGAGCTGGCTGTTTTTCTCCATCTGGTAGAGCCGGTTCACGCCGGTCGTCGTCTCCTCGGAGACGCCTCGACAAGTCGCTGCCGTTCGCTTCCAGCGCGTCTTGTCCGTCTCGTTGATGCGCTTGAGCGTCTCCAGGATGACTCCCCACTCCTCGGAGTCGGTCTCCGGGTTGAACTCTGGATATTTCTCAGCCGTTTCGAATTCGAGTCCCTTATGGATCAGCAGGGTGGCGTCACCGCCGTCGTCGACGATCAGCTCCGGTCCCGACCCGTCGGGCCATACGAGTGCGACGTCCGTGCACCACCAATACTCGTCGAGGGTCTCCCCCTTCCAGGCGTATACGGGGATGCCCTTGAGATCTTCTTGGGTGCCGTCGGGGCCGACGACGACCGCCGCGGCCGCATGGTCCTGGGTCGAGAAGATATTGCACGACACCCAGCGGACGTCCGCTCCCAGCGCGGTCAGCGTCTCGATCAAGACGGCGGTCTGGATCGTCATGTGGAGGCTGCCCATGACCCGCACGCCGTCGAGCGGCTTCGATTTCCCGTAGCGATCACGCAGCACCATCAGGCCCGGCATCTCGTGCTCGGCGAGCTCGATTTCTTTGCGCCCCCACTCAGCCAGGCTGAGGTCAGCCACCTTGAAGTTGGGTGCGTCTTGGGTCTCGGGAAGGGACATGGTCTGGATTCTCCTGACGGCTCAGGCTCGCGAGCGCGCGTAGCCATTATATCTGCGTATGCGAATATACTGGTATTCGACTCGGGCAGTGTCAAGCGTGGAATCCCAGAGGAGTCGATAAACTGCCTAAAAACAAGTGCTTACAGTTGATCTAATAAAATGCGAACAGGGGCGCATAGGGTCACGAGGGACCGCAGATTGAGCTTTTCCCGAGCCGCTCGAGGGGGGCGCGAGCGATGGGGGGAACCGCGGTCGGCTGAAGTGCCCGGACCGTGCTCCGCTCGACTCAGCGAAGGACGGCGGCGACCACGAAGGCGGCGGCTGCGAGCGAGAAGAAGACCGCGCCGATCAGCCAGCGCAGGCTTCGAGTTTGGGCGACCACCGCGGATTCGAGGCGCCTCTGGCGCTCGCTGACCCGCAGCAGGGACTCCTGGACCTCGCCGAGCGCGCCGAGTTGCTCCTCGATGTCCCAGAGTTGGGTCAGGCGCTCTTCGACCTGATCCGAGCGGCCCAGCAGGTCGGTGTGGCTCCGCTCGAGCTTCGACTCGACAGAGACCAGCGCCTGCAGCAGGGGTTCGACGATCCGCCGCTCCACGGCCTGTGAAGGCGTTACTGAAAGTTCCGGGGGCCTCCCCGGCGCTCTTTCGACGGACGCTCGGGCCCGATCGGGCGGGTTTGCCGGGAGCGGTTGCCCCGAGTCGGTTTCGGTCGCTGGGGCCCATTCACGGGTCTCGGGGGCCGTCCGCGCCTCGAAGGAGGGCGTGCGCCGTCCCAGGGCGATACGTCGCCAGAACGAGGGCCTCTGGCCCTGTTCGTCTTGATTCGCGGGACCTCGGTCTCCCGGGAGCGCCTTGCCTCGAAGCCCCGGGTGGGCCGCCTCCGCACGGGGGGGCCGAGGGCTCAGGCCAAGTCGCGCGCGTTCCTGGCTGGTCAGATCGGCCTCGCTCACGACGGACTCCCTTCCCGAGGCTGAATCGGAGGGGGCGTACCGCCTCCTGGCCAGTCCGGTCGCCGGCAGCGGAAGCTCGCTGGAGCGTTCCGAGATCTCTGTCCCCTGCGGACTCGAAACCGTGGCTTCGCTCATCCGCCCTCCGGCTGGCGTACCTCCTCAGCATACAGCGAGATCGCCGAGAACACCGCCGCTGGCACAAGATCGGTCGGGACACGGATGGTTTCACGCCGACACGTGGCTAGACTCCCGCGCCGTGAAACGATCTATCGACCTCGACGGCTGTGTCAATTTTCGCGACCTCGGCGGCTACCCCGGAGCAGACGGGAGGATGCTTCGCTGGCGCGTGCTCTTCCGCAGCGACGCGTTGCACGCGCTCTCGGCCTCGGACGTCGCGCAGCTATGCGACGGGCTGCGTCTGTCGGACATCGTCGATTTGCGTTCGACCTTCGAACTCGAGAACGAGGGCCGCGGTCCGCTCGCCGAGACCCCGATCGCGTTCCATCACAATCCGCTCTTCGACGGCGACCCGAGCGCGGCTGATCGAGGTCGTGTGGCCGAGCTGTCGCTTGGCGAGCGCTACGTCGGCATGATGGACGTTGGACGCGAAAAAATCACACGCGCCGTCGGGATCCTGGCGAGGGCCCAGGGGGGCGCGGTCTACCATTGCGCCGCGGGCAAGGACCGCACCGGCGTCCTGTCCGCCGTTCTGCTCGGTGCACTTGGCGTCGATGATGAGCTGATCGTGGCCGACTATGCGCTCTCCGCGGAGCGGATCGACGAGATCATCGCGCGCGTGATGAGTATGAAGGGCTACGAGGACACGCTGCGAGAGATGCCGGAGGATACGCTTCACGCTCGCCCCGAGTCGATGGAGACCGTGCTTTCGGAGGTCCGGTCGCGCTGGGGGACGATGCGGGACTATCTGCTCGGCGGCGGTCTCGAGGAGTCGGAGCTGGATCGGCTACGCGAGAAATGCCTCGATTGACCGGAGTGGGTCGCTCCTGAGATGGATGGAGCGCCACACCTAACCGACCTCAGCCTCGGCCTCGAGAAGACGGCTCATGTCGTTTGCGGGGATCTGGTAGTCCCGTCCGCAGAAATCGCAGATCACCTCCTGCGTTTCATGGCGGTCGATCATCTCCTCGAGCTCTTCGCGTTCGAGTAGGCCGAGCGTACGCAGGGCGCGCTCCTTCGTACACGGGCAATGAAAGCGGGGCGACATCGTGTGTGGGGCGCGGGTTCCGAGGTCGGCCATCAGCCGATCGATGAGTTCGAAGGGGTCAAAAGTCTGGCGCAGTAGCTGTCCGAGGCCCGGCAGGTTCCGGACGTTCTCCTCGACGGTCTCTAGTTCTTCGTCAGTCGCGCCCGGCAGCGCTTGGATGAGGAAGCCCGCCGCGGCGACGTCTCGCATCCCGCGGCCAAAGGCGACGCCGAGGCCCATCGCGGACGGCGTTTGTTCGCTCTCCGTCAAGTACAGCGTCAGGTCACCTGCGATTTCGCCGGAGACGAGAGGGACGGTCCCGGTATAGGGAGAGCGCCAGCGGGGGCGATGGCGCACGACGTTCAGTGGCCCGAGACCGACGGCGCGTGCGATGTCGGGCGTCCCGTCGGAAAGGACCAGGCCAACTTCCGGGTGCTGCAGGGTCCCACGCACTTCCGCGCGGGAGTTTGCGATCGCCGTGAGCGAGCCGAGGGGACCGTCGCCGCGGAATTGGAGTTGGACGGACTCGACGTTCGGTTCGTCGGCATCGTCTGGCGCGCTCCCGACGGCAATCAGCAGTGCGCCCATCATGGCGCGGCCGAGGGCGTCCCCCGCGGTGGGTGCGTGCGTCCTCCGCGAAAGGGCTTCGGCCACGAGCTCGCTGGCGACCACGAGCTTGATCGCGATCGTGCCCGCTTCCGAGATCGTACGAATGAGCCGATCGGGACCGGTCGACGTGCGGGGATCGATCGCGGGTGACCGGTCTTTCGGGTCAGGGGCATCGTCCATCGGCCGACGATAGCGTTTCGGGCCCTAGGTCGATCCTGCGTGGCGATGCCAGGTTTCGATCGTGAAGGCAAAGGCGTGGCGGTCATCGATCGGGTGGGGCTCGCGGTCGACGCATCGGAAGCGCCTCTCGTCGACATCGGGAAAGAAGGTGTCGCCATCGGGCGTCGCCTCGACGCGCGTCACGTATAAGCGGTCCGCGCGGTCCATCGCCTCGTGATAGAGCGCCTCTCCCCCGGCGATGAAACATTCATCGACGCCCGCTTCGGCGGCGGCCTCGAGCGCGGCGTCGAGCGAGGTCAGGAAAACGACGTCCTCTACGGACGGGTGCTCGCTCCGGGTCAACGCGAAGTTCAGGCGACCGGGGAGGGCTTTGCCGATCGAGTCGAAGGTCTTGCGTCCCATCACGATGGCCTGCCCGGTCGTCATGCGGCGAAAGAATTTCTGGTCCTCGGGGAGCCGCCAAGGGATTTCCCCATCGCGGCCGATCACCCCATTCCGTCCCGCAGCGACGATCAACGAGACCCTCATGGTCGTTCCCCGTCGCCGACGTCCCTTGCTGAATCCGATCCCCATCGGGTTCGCGCAGCGGCGTTGGTCGTTTCCACGGCTGCCTGCGGCACCGAGGGGGAGTGTCGACGCACTCGACGACACACCTCGCCCCGATTCTTCCTCATCCGCATGACGGGTCAGACCGCGATCGGCGCGCTGATCTTTGGATGGGGGTCGTAGCCTTCGAGGGCAAAATCATCGAAGCGGAAGTCGAAGAGTGTTTTCCGGGCCGGATTGAGCTTCATGGTGGGGAGCGGGCGCGGGGTGCGGGCGAGCTGCTGGCGTACCTGGTCGAGGTGGTTGTGATAGATGTGCGTGTCGCCGAGCGAGAGGACCAGCTCCCCGGGAACGAGGTCCGTCACCTGGGCCATCATCATCGTGAGCAGCGCGTAGGAAGCGATGTTGAAGGGCAACCCGAGGAAAACGTCGCAGCTGCGCATCGTCATCGCACAGTGGAGCTTCTCTCGCTGTACGTTGAATTGGACGAGGAGATGGCAGGGGGGGAGCCGCATGGCGCCGAGCTCCCCCACGTTCCAGGCGCTCAGGATCAGGCGTCGGGAGTTGGGGTTGGTCCGGATTTCTTCGACCAGCGTCGCGAGTTGGTCGATCTCGACGGGCTCGCTCTCGCCAGACTCGCGCGGCGGCGCGGCACGCCAGCGTCGCCACTGCGCGCCGTAGACCGGACCGAGCTCTCCGTCTTCATCCGCCCACTCGTCCCAGATCTTGACGCCCGCGTCCTGCAGCGTGCGGGCGTTCGTGTCACCGGCGACGAACCACAACAGCTCGTGGATGATGCTCTTGGTATGAACCTTCTTGGTCGTGAGGAGAGGGAAGCCGCCTCCCTCTTCCGGGGGGCGAGCCGGGTCGAGGTCGAAGCGCAGTTGACGGCCGAAAACACTGCGCGTCCCGGTTCCCGTCCGGTCGTCTTTGTCGACGCCGTGATCGAGGACGTCCTGGAGTAGGTCGAGGTAGGACTTCATGAGATGGATGCAGGCTCGATGACGCGGCGACGAGGGCAGCGCCGACGTGTCGACGTCAGAAGGAATTCCCACCATAGCGAAGCCCCGGCGCTCGCGAAGCGACGGGGCCCCCTTTGCAGCGCCCTCGAGGTCTCGGCGGACTCGACCTCCCAGGCTTTCTGGGCGGGGAGGTGGGTCAACCCTCCAAGGCTTCCTCGATGTAATAGTTGAAGTCCTCGGACTCCTCGCCGTGCAGGAGTTCGTAGGCGTGGGCGGCGCTCTTGGAGTCGAAGAGCTGGTCCTGGAAGGCGCGGTCCGTGCCGACCGTGCGGGCCAGAGCGGCGAGCACCTGGAGGTGTCGGTCGCGCTCCTCGGGTGCCGTTCCCAGCAGGACCATGCAGTGCACAGGGCGGCCGTCCGGTGTTTCGAAGCCGAGCCCCTTGCGCGAAAGCGCCATGACGCCGGCCATCGGCTCCCCCTCCGGGAGGATGCCATGGGGCACGGCGAGACCGCCACCGAGGCAGGTGGAGCCCTGGGACTCGCGGTCCAGCACGCTGGCGAGCAGGGCACCCCGGTCGGCGTTGCGCAGTCCGTGGGTGCGAATCAGCTGGTCGACGAGGGTCGAGATCGCGACTTCCTTGGTGGGGGCCCGGAAGTCGGTGAGGATCTGCTCTTCTTGCAGGAAGTCGATCAAGCGCAGGCGGTCGCGGCCGACCTCGCCTGCGCGCTGGAGGGCGATCCGGGTCATCACGGGCCCGAGCACTTCGTTCACGGTCACGACCGAGAGCACGACCGCGGCAAAGAGGCCGGCCACGTCGCTGAAGCGCGGGTCCTCCTGGATCAGCAGCACCAGGCCGACGGCGACCCCCGCCTGGGGGACGAGGGCGAGCCCGAGGTTGCGCCGAACGCGCTCGGTGGCGCCCGCCGCGCGGAGCGCGACATCCGCCGCGATCAGCTTGCCGGCGAGGCGAGCGAGGAAGTAGAGGAGAACGAGAAAGCCGGCCTGCTCCAGGTGCTCCAGAGAGAGGTGCATTCCGGCCAGCGTGAAGAAGACGGTGAGGATCGCGGGTTCGAAGTTGTCGAAGACGCTGTCGACGAGGTGGGTCCGGCTGCGCGCGATATTGGTCTGGACGGCGCCGAGGACGAGACAGGCGAGCATCGGGGAGATCCCGGCGGAGGTCGCGAGGCCCGAAGTCAGGACGAGCGCGAGGACTGCGGCGGTGGCAAGGCGTTCGGGGCCCAGCGCGATGCGGGTGACCCGATCCAGGGCGAGGGCGGCCGTCCCGCCGAGCAGGACCGGGCCGGCCAGCTGGGCCAGCGCCCCATCGGCATCGAGCCACGTTTCGCTGCCCAGGGAGAAGTTGGCCCCGATCAATGCGCGGCAGGTCTCGAAGACGACGATGCAGGCGGTGTTGTTGAGTGCGACCGCCGCGATCAGAGTCTTCACGAAAACCCCTTTGGAGCGGGTCTCTCGTACGAGCGCGACGATGGTTGCCGGAGCGGTCGCGATCGATACGGCACCGAAAAGCAGCGAGAGTTCGAAAGAGGCGCCTCCGAGGCCGTACGCGGCCGAGAAGACCAGCAGGGGGGTGATGGTCGATTCCGCGATGAGCAGGTAGAAGAGGCGTCGGACGGCGTTGCTCAAGCGGCCGACGTGGAGATGCGCCCCCACCGTCACCGCGATCAAGCCCAGCGCGATTTCCGTCATCGGCTCGAGTCCCGCGATCGAGGTCTCCGCGAAGAGGTCGAGGCCCGCGCGACCGATCAGGACGCCCCCCAGAATCTGGCCCGTGATCCCGGGCAGGCGAGCGCGTCGAGCCAACGCACCAAAGAAGCTGCCCGCGAGCAGCACGATGGCGAGCAGCAGGAGCGGGCCCGCATGATGCAAGGATTCCAGAGCGATGTTCATCGACACGACGACCCTCGATCCGAATTCCCACTCGCCGGCGGGCCAGACTGCGTCAAGCGGCGCCGCCGACCAGGTTGCGGAGTACCTCGAAGCCCCCCGCGTAGGTGCCGACGACGCTCCCGAGGGTCGTCAGCACGAAGACGAGGAAGATGCGCATCAGGCGGCTTTCCCACCAGCGCCGGGGAACCGAGAGATCGTCTCCGACGGTCCCGAAATCGGCCACCTTGGGCGGCAGCGCCCAGAGCTGGGTGAACGCCGCGACGTAGCCGGCCCCGATCAGTGGGCTGAGACTCGTGAAGGGCGCCGAGAGTGCAGCCGCGAGAATCGTCGCAGGGTGTCCCAGCGCGATGATCGCCCCCAGACCGCTCGGGATCGCGTTGGCGAGGAACCAGATCGCAGCGTTCTCGCCGGCGGCCTCTGCGCCCTGGGTCAGCGCGATCGCAGCGATCGACCCGACGATCACGAGCGGGATCGCCCACCCCGCCACCTTCCAGAGCTTCGAATTGGGCGGGATCTCGCTGATCGCCTCCAAGTCCGCGCGCTCTGCCCGAAGCAGGCGCCCTTTCATTCCGTCGACGTGGCCCGCACCAACGACGGCGACGATGCGTTGGCCGTCGGTCTCGAGGATCTCATGGGCGAGAAAGGCGTCTCGCTCGTCGATCAAGACCCGCTTCAGATCGGGCATCAGGCGCCCCAACTCCTTCATCACCTCTGTGACGACGTCCTGGTCGCGAATGCGCGCGAGTTCTTCCTCCGAGATCTCCGTGTCTTCGAAGAGGCTGGCACCGAGCTCCCCGAGCAGCCGGAAACGTTGCCACCACGAGAGCGATTGCCAGGCCCGACGTAGGGTGATCCGCACGTCCCGGTCGCAGAGCGAGATCGGGATCCCGTTCGCTTCGGCGACTCGGGCCGCCTCCATCAATTCGCTGCCCGGCGCGACGCCGAGCTTGAGGCCGAGCCGTCTTTGATAAGAGGACAGAATGAGGTTCAGCATCAGCGTCGAGAGCTGCTTCTTCTGGAGCACTTCGCGGAGGTCCTGCTCCTCGAAGCGCTTCTCCTGGGAGAGTGCTTCGAAGCGGCCCACGTCGAGTTCGATGCAGACGGCATCGGGCTGCTCACGTTCGATGACTTCGCGGACGAGATCGACAGAGCGCTGGGAGACGTGGGCCGTCCCGACCAGGTGGATCTGTCTCCCATCGACCTCGACGAGGTGGACGTCGCTGCGATCGAGCGTCGGGCCCTCTTCCACGGACTTCTCTTCTTCGCTCATTCAGGCTCCGGCGGGTCGGCGAGGGAGAGCATGCGCTCCGCCTGCCCAGGGGGCAAGCGTTCTCATCGGCATGCGGGACAGATCGGTGTAGCGGGGGGAGGTCGGTTCGGTCAGCGAGGGTGGATGCGGACCGGCAGGTGATGGAAGCCCTTGACGAAATTCGAGCGTACGCGGATCGGCTCGCCGACGACCTCGACGTGCTCGAATCGAGCCATGATCTCCTCCCACAGAATTCTGAGCTGCATCTCTGCGATTCGGCTGCCCACACAATAATGGATGCCCCAACCGAAAGAGAGGTGCTTGCGCGCGTCGGCGCGGTCGATCAGGAATTCGTTGGCGCGCGGGATGGCGGTCTCGTCCCGGTTCCCGGAGACGTACCACAGGACGACCTTGTCTCCGGCGTGGATCTGTTTGCCCCGGAGCAGGGTGTCGCGGGTGGCCGTGCGGCGCATGTGAGCGAGCGGGGTTTGCCAGCGGATGATCTCGCTCACCATGTTCGGGATCAGCGCCGGACGGGCCCGCAGCTTCGCGTACTCGGCCGGCGATTCGTTCAGGGCGAGCACGCCTCCCGAGATCGAGTTCCGGGTCGTGTCGTTCCCACCGACGATCAGCAGCAGAATCGTCCCGAGGTATTCGAGGGAGCTCAGATCCTGCGTCGCCTCTCCGTCGGCGATCAGGCTCACGAAGTCGATCCCGTGGTCGCGTCCCTTGCGCTCGCGCATGAGGTCCTGAAAAGCGTCGAGGCACTCGAGGAGCGCGACCCGGCGGTCCTCGTGCGTGATTCCGCTCTCGCTCGGGATCATCGTCGTCATGTCGGACCAGTCGGTGAGCTTCCTGCGCTCGTCCCAGGGAAAGTCGAACATCGTCGCGAGCATGGCCGTGGTCAGTTCGATCGAGACTCGATCGACCCAGTCGAACGCCTCGCCGATCGGCAGGGATTCCAGGATTTCCACCGCTCGTTCCCGGATCAGGGGCTCCAGTCTCTTCAAATTTCGTGGCGCGACGACGGGCGCGACGGTTCTTCGATGCGAGAGGTGGCGAGTGCCGTCCATCGCGATGAAGCCCGGCGAGATCGGGAAATCCGGTCGGGGATCTCCGATCGTGATCGAGCCGGCGGAGGAGAAGGTCTCGGGGTCCTTCTCTACGGCCAGGATGTCCTCGAAGCGGGTGATCGACCAATAAGGCCCGAAAGAACTCTTCGTGCAGTAGTGGACCGGATCCTCTTGGCGCAAGCGAGCGAAATACGGCCAGAATGCATCGTTTTGGAACAGATCCGCGTTCGAGACGTCGATCTCGTCCAGCGGGATCGACGTCGGGTCGCTGGGGGCGTCGGACGCCGGTTTCATCGGCGTGCTCGATCGGGCGGCTCCGCTCATGGCGTATCTCTCTGCAGGGTGGGTTTATCGCACGATAAACCGTTGCATGAGGTTGGACACGGGGGGTCCCCCCACTTCGATGGGGATCTCAGTCAGGTTCGGCGCCGTGAGTCGAACGGTGCTTCCAGACGAAGCGAGCGGCCAGCAGCGTCAGCAAGACCATGCCGTGGACGATGGGCGAGCGGTAGTCGGCCTTCACGAGCCAGAAGAAGTGGAGGATGGCCAGGACCGCTGCGGGATAGACGCACGCGTGGAGCCGGCGCCACCGGGCGGCCCCCAGGCGGCGAATCGAGCGGCGCGTCGACGTCGCGGCGAGCGCCGCGAGGAGCAGGAAGGCCACCATGCCGACCATGATATAGGGGCGCTCCGTCAGGTCTTCGAAGATCGCCGCGCCGTCGAGTCCGAGGTCGAGGAAGGCCCAGGTGGCGAGATGGAGCGTCGCGTAGGCGAAGGCCACTAGACCGAGCGTACGGCGTAGGGGTGCCGCCCAACTCCAGCCCAGCCATTGTCGGAGGGGGGTGACGGCAAGGGAGAGGAGCAGGAAGCGCAGGCCCCACTCGCCCGTCACGTGGGTCAGGTCCTCGATCGGGTTGGCCCCGAAGCCCTCGATGGCGAATCGAGCGGCGAGTCCCACCGCGGGGAGGAGCGCGACCGCGACCGCGATCGTTTGAATTTTTGCGCGGCCCAACCCGGTCCTCATGTTCGCTCAGCTAAAAGAAACGCCGCAGGTCCATCCCCGCGTAGAGCGCCGCAACGTCTTCTTCGTAGCCGTTGAAGGGCAGGGTCGGTCGTTTGCGAAATTCGCCGAGCCGGCGTTCGCGGGCCTGGCTCCAGCGCGGGTGATCGACCTCTGGATTCACGTTCGCGTAGAAGCCGTATTCGTCGGATTGCAGGTCGTTCCAACTCGTGCGGGGCTGATCCTCGGAGAAGGTGATACGGACGATGGACTTGATGCTCTTGAAGCCGTATTTCCAGGGCACGACGAGGCGGATCGGGGCGCCGTTCTGGTTCGGGAGGACACGCCCGTACATGCCCACCGCCAAGAACGAGAGAGGGTGCATCGCCTCTTTCATCGTAAGACCTTCTCTGTAAGGCCAGTCGATGACACGACGCTTTTGTCCCGGCATTTGTTCTCGGTCGACCAGCGTCTCGAAGGAGACGTAGCGAGCTCGGCTGGTGGGTTCGAAGCGCTTGAGCACGTCGCCGAGGGGCAGGCCCACCCAGGGCACGACCATCGACCAGGCTTCGACACATCGAAAGCGATAGACGCGCTCTTCGAGCCGTGATGGTTTCAGAATGTCTTCGAGTGGGACTCGGCCGGGCTTCCCGACTTCTCCGTCCACCAAGATCGACCAGGGCTCCGGTTTCAGCGTATGCGCATTGCGGGCCGGGTCGCGCTTGCCGGTACCGAACTCGTAAAAGTTGTTGTACTGGGTCACGTCCTGATAGCGGCTCGTCTCTTCGTCCACTTGGAACGCCGCCGTCGCGGGAGTGACCTCTGGGAGTACACGCAACCCGGACTCTTCCGGGCCGCCCTCTTTTGCCCCGGCCTCCTCCGCCGCCGGACACCCGGCCAATACGCCCCCGAGCGCGGCCGTCGCGCCGAGCCTGAGCAGGCTGCGCCGATTGAGGAAGAGCGCCTCCTGGGTGATTTCCGAGCTCGGGATGGGTGGCGTCTTCATCGGGTCTCCTCAAGCAGATCGGCCGGTTGAGCGGTGGGTCCACCGGGGGACCCTGTCGAAGGTTCCGGGCTCTCTGAAGGTTCTTCGCTCGGCCGCCTCATCCGGTTACAGGGACGCACCGCGTCGACCCAGGCTAGCGGTCGCCCTCGCGGCCTTGCCAGCTAGAAAGCGGTCCGGCGAAAGGCAGGAAGCGTTTGCGAATCCGTCCGACGAGTCCTGGGGTGACTTGTTCCTCGAAATCGTCGAGCGTGAGTTCGACCCGGAGCGAGTCTTCGGCATGCTCCACCCCCGTGAGTCGTGTCTCGGGAGCGAGGCGGGGGAGTGGGAGATACGTTCGAAAGACCGACGCCAGCCGATTCTGGAGCCCGAGGAACTCGGCTCTCTTGGGTTGGAGCACGAACCATCCGTGGTCGACCGAAAGTTGCGTCTCTGCGCGGGTGATCGGAAGCCCCCCGACATCCAGTCGGAACTCGACGCAGCCAGGAGTCAGTCGCAGATCGAAGGGTGCGCGGGATCGGGTCAACCAGAGGTCGAGCTGGGTTTGAGCGAGCGAGAGCACGAGGCGAGGCGAGGTGGCCGAGATCCTGGCGGGGAGACCCGGTACGAACTGGAAGGTCTCGGCCTCGAGCAAGACGCGTTCGAAGGGCAATGCGAGCACGGCGACACCGGCGAACTCGAGCCGCACCCCTTCGAAACGACCTCGAGAACCCTCGGCGAGGGCGCTCTGCCAGCTGACCCGAGCGGGTGCCTTGAGGTAGGTGCTCAATAATTGATCGATGGCGTCGGATCGCACCTGGAATGCTCCTGCTCCCTATTCCCGGTCACGGCGCGCGAAGAGGAGTCGGAACCTAACTGCGCTCCGGACTCTCTGCACGGAGGCGCAGGGATTGCTTGCAGGTCGTCGTCCGTTGACCCCTCGGGTCGGAATGCGGATCATCTACCGCGCTCCGCTCGTTCCGGCGGGCTCAAGAAGGGGAATAGCTATGCAACCCGTCGCGAGAAGCTCGCTGCGATCCATTCGGTTCAGGCGATCCATCGAGCGGAATTTTCTGCTTGGGATGACGCTGCTGGTCGTCATCGGATCGTTCCTGGCGTGCTCCTCGACGCCTTCGATCCGGCGGACGGATGCGGGCGAAGTGATCGATGTTTCGGGTTTCTGGAACGATACTGACAGTCAGCAGGTCTCCGAGGAAATGGTCACGGACTCGCTCTCTCGGCCTTGGATCGACGACTGGCGCGAGACGACGGGCCGGAAGCCGAGCGTGATCGTGGGTGCCGTCCGTAATCGATCGAGTGAACACATCAACACGCAAACCTTCACCAAGGACCTGGAGCGCGCGCTCGTCAACTCGGGCCGCGTGCGGGTGGTCGCGTCGAGCGACGAGCGGGATGGATTGCGTGACGAGCGCCTCGATCAGCTGCGAAACGCGACGATCGACACGGCGAAGAGCATGGGTAAGGAGGTCGGCGCGGACCTCATGTTGATCGGCGGGATCAATACGATCATCGACGCAGCGGGCGGTAAGTCCGTCCGCTTCTATCAGGTCGATCTCGAGCTGGTCAACCTGGAGACCAACGAGAAGGTCTGGATCGGTCAGAAGAAGATCAAGAAGTTCGTCAAGCAGCCGAGATTCGGCGGCTAGGCGAGACGCTGCGCAGGGCGTTCAAAGGTGACTCCGCGACCGGTCTGTTTTCTGCTCGTCCTGTTCGCCGCGGTCGTTCTACTCGGCTGTGCGTCGACGGCTCGGGTCCAGCGGGATCTCACCGAGCAGATGCTGCGCGGAGATTACAGCGCGGCGCTCCAGCTCGTAGAGCGTGAGAAGGACCGTTCCTTCCGCGGCAAGAACCAGCTCCTGTACTTCCTCGAGAAGGGCATGCTCCTGCAGATCGAGGGCCGGTACGTCGAAAGTAACGCCGCCTTCGAGCAAGCCAAGCGAATCGGAGATGCGCTCTACACGACGAGCTTGTCGGGAGTAGGGCTCTCGATGATGACGAACGACTACGCCCTGGCCTACGCGGGAGAGAATTTCGAGCGCACCTTGGTTCATCTGTTTTCAGCGGTGAATTACGAGATGCTGGGAGATTTGGAGTCGGCGCTCGTGGAGGCCCGGCAGGTCGAGGACTATCTGCGAAAGCTCCAGGTCGATGCCGGGAGTGGGAACAGCTATCGCGAGGACGCGTTCGCCCGTTACCTGTCCGCGCTCCTCTATGAAGCCGGGGGCGAGTACGGCTCGTCGCTCGTGGACTACAAGAAGGCGATCGCAGGCTATGCCGTCTACGCAGACGAGTTTGCCCTGCAACCGCCGCCCTCCTTGTACGAGAACGCCGAGCGTGTCGCCGCTCGCTTGGGTCGCTGGGCACAAGACGATCTGCGTGCGCTCGGGAGTCCCGGCAAGGTCCGGACGATTCCGGAGGGGGAGGGGGAACTCATCATCCTTCACTACAACGGACTCTCGCCGGTCAAGGGGCAGACGAAGGTGGCGATTCCATTCTCGGAAGCGTGGCTGCTGGTCGCCGCGATCCAGGCGACCGCAGACGAGCGGGCGAGAGAGGACATCAATCGCGCGACGGCCTTCGTGGGGGCGCTCGAGGGGGTCGATGTGATCTCCGTGGCGTTTCCGAAATACGTCGACCGGCCCTATCGCATCGCGAGGATGGAACCTCTCGTCGCGAAAGCGACACGTATCACGGGGCCTGAACTCGTCGAGGACATTGGAGCGATCGCCGAGAAAGATCTCGAGGATCGAAAGGCGCTCATCTATACGAAATCGGTCGCGCGAGCCGCGATCAAATACGCGATTCAGAAGGGCGTGGAGGCCGCAGCGAGGGAGTCGGGGGATCAGCAGGCGCTGCTCGTGGCTGGGACTCAGTTGTTGGGCGGGCTCGCCCGTTATGCTTCGGAGCAGGCCGATAAGCGAGTCTGGTCGACGCTGCCCGATCAGATCTGGATGTCGTCCATGGTGTTGCCGGCCGGTGTCCATGTTCTGGAGGTCGACTTCGTCACGGCGCAGTCCGTGCCAGTCGAGTCGAGGACGATCCCAAACGTCGAGGTGTCGCCTGGCCAGCGCCGCTTCGTGATTCTGAGGACGGTCAAGTGAAAAAGAAGATCAGAAAAGAATGGTTCGGAGCGATGATGCTGGCGCTCGGTTTCATGGCCTGTGCCGGCATTGAATCGACCCCTGCATGGGTCAGCGGTGAGCTGCCGGCGGAGTATGCGAGGAAACGGTTCGTGTCCGCGTTAGGCACGGGGGAGGACCTGTCGGCGGCCCGGGCGACGGCAAAAGGGGAGCTCTCGCGAATTTTCTCGGCCCGCCTGGACAGCGAACTGCTGCTGAGCGAAAACGAGACCGTGCTCGATGGCCGCTCGAGCCAGAGTTCGACGCTGCTGGGGACGACGAAGATCACGACGGCTCTCGAACTTCAGGCCGCCGAGGTCCCCCTTCACTGGGAGGACCCCAAGACCGGTACCTTCTGGGCTCTCGCCGTGCTCGAACGGGAGGCCGAATGCCGACGGATCGGAGTCGAAGCGCGTGATCTGATCACGCGCTTGGACGGCGAGGTCGACGCCGCGGGTGTGGCTGCGAATCCGCTGGCCGCGCTGCGTGCCGCGCTGGGCGCTGCTCGTCTCGGAGGCGCGCTGGATGAATTGCAGGCGCGTGGTCGCGTGCTGGGGCGTGTTTGCCTCCCGCCTCGGTCGCAGGCGACCGGCACCTTGCGTCGCGCGGCCGATGACCGCATGCGCTCGCTCGCGTTCTCTGTCAGGGGCAGCGAGGTCGACCCCGCCAATGGAGAGGCGATCGGGACCCTCCCCCAGCTTCGCGAGGAGATCGCGAGCAATTTGAGTCGTCTCGGCTTCCAGGTTGGGCCGATTTCGGGCGCGGAGAGTGTCACGGTCGATGCGCGACTTCGTCTCTTGCCGGTCACGCGGGGTACGGAGTGGGTCGAGTTCCGTTTCGAGGGATCGGCCGAGATCGCGAGCGTCCGTCCGCAAGAGCCCACGCTGATCGTGGTCGAAGCCGAGGGCACCGAGAGCCACCCGGAGCCTTCGAGCGCCCGGCTGCGCGCTCGGCGTGCGGGCGAGCAAGCGCTGGCGGCCGCTCTCGACCGGCGTTTGAAGAGTTATCTCGGAGAAGGGACGGAGGACTGAGGTGGAACGAATTCGTTGTGCCGTGGCACTCTCGAAGAGCGGAGAGCGCATCAGAGGGTCAGCCGCCTTTGCGTGCGCCCCTCAGGTCAGGGCGCTATCTCCGGGGCAATGACCGTTGAAACAGGCTTCGGGATCACGGCGGGGCCATAGGGACGGGGGAGACGATGCGAGCACGAAGGCCCGAGAAATTACGCCTCGTGGGCCAGGCCACGAAAGGCACCCTGCTCGTTTCGGGCCTTCTCGTGATTTGGCTCTGCGGGGCGGCGGCTGCGGCAGGTGTTCTGTCCGCGGCAGGCATCTACCGCGACGCGGCAGACTCGGTCGTCTTGATTTTCGGCTTGGGGGAGGGGAGCTCAGGCAGTTCCGGAACGGGCTCCATCCTGACCCGAGGCGGCCTCGTGCTGACGAACGATCACGTGATCGCGCATGCGGGCTCCGGTCAGCCCTTCTCGAAACTCGTGGTCTATTTCAAGCCGCACCCCATTTCCGGCGATAACGCCCGGGACCTCAGTCAGCCCTATCTCGCTCAGGTCGTCGCGCGTGATCGTGCTCTCGACCTGGCGCTGATCCGGGTCCAGAGCCCGCCGTCGGACCTCCGCCCGCTGGCGGTGGGAGACTCCGAGGAAGTCGAGATTGGCGAGGACGTCGCGGCAATTGGCCACCCTGGTGGCGGTGGGCTGTGGACTCTGACCACGGGAACGATCTCGAGCAAGCGGCGCGATCAGGCTCGTGACATCTTCCAAACCGATGCCGCAATCAACCCAGGCAACTCCGGTGGGCCTTTGCTGGACGCCTATGCGCGGCTCGTTGGCGTCAACACCTTCGTCCGCCGGGTCAACGAACAGGGGCTGCCGCTCGAGGGGCTGAACTATTCGTTGCGCAGCGCGGCCGCGCTGCGATGGGTGAACGCCCAGGTTGAGACTCGAATCGCGATGGTGCCACGTGGGTCAGACCGACCGCTGGTTCAGCCCCTTCCCCTCAAGCGGCCATCCGTGGTGTCCTCGAGCGCAGCGCTGTCCGAACCCCTTCCGCCCCAGCGCGTGCCTGCGCGGGGCGTGGAGGCCGCGCCGATACCGGCTTCACCGGTTTCCCCGAGCGCAGTTCCGCCTGCGACTTCTCCGTCGGTGATCCAACCCGAGATGCGCGAGTTCACGGCGTCGGACGGGACGCGCATGTACGGAGTTCCGAATCGCGAGAACGATTTGTCGGCATCTCTGCGGCGGGTCAGAGAAGCCTATTCCGCGCTGAGCAGCCGCCGGGACGAGTCAGTCGAGGAGATGGAACGGCTCTTCGAAGAATACGACAACTTCTGAGCGCGGTTTCGCGGGGGGGGCGTCGACGTTGGTGAATCTCCTCTCGCGGAGTTTGGAGATCGAGCCGTTTCCGGGCTTCGACGCGCGGCAGCGAGCTCGCTTCTCCGAGCGCGCGGAGTTCGTCATTGGGCTGGATCGCGTCTCATGGGATGTCTTGCTCTCAGCGCTCCCGCCCGAGCTCTCCCTCGAGCTCGAGGAGATGGAGGCCGCCCCCTCCCTCGAAGCGGGTGAGGCAATCGTGGCTCGGATCGACGCCTGGCGGCGAGAGCGTGTCGACTCCGAGTCTTCAGAAGGGACGGAGCCCGATGGCCTCTGGATCGTCTATCGACCGGGGCGCTCGCTTGGCACCGGGGTGGCAGAGATTGCGAGTCGGGGCTTCTTCGACGTGGACGACCGCCCGCCTCTCGCTTTGTGGATCGAGGCGATCGCCCGCCGCTGTCTGCCGAACGGCCTGGGTTCGGGCCGTCCCGCGTTCGAAATCTCTGTGCTCAGCTATGTGCCTCGTCACTACGCTCAGGCCGCTTTGAGGGGTTGCAGAGCCTGCGATAGCGGTGCGCTCATCCTCCTCGAGGATTTCTCAGCGCCGCTCGCGGTGGAGATTCAGGGGCTCTGCGACTGAGCGGCGTGTTTTTCGCAGAGCGATGGGCGCGAGAGTTGGGATCAGCGAATCTGTGTAGCCTGCTCGCCGATCGCCTGGACCCGGATTCGATTCTCCGCGTCGTAGATCATGACCTGGTGCATGCCCTGCTCGCGGAGACGTCGAACGAGCTGTCGAGCGACGCCGTCGCGCTCGAGTCGGGGGAGCGAGACCCAGCGCTCGTCGATTGTACCGACGAAGGAGGAGCCGGTGCCTGCTCCGGTTCGCTTGCCGTCCAAGAGGTAGGGGGAGAGCGCCTCGAGTTGTTCGTGGTTCAGGCCGTCGAACTCGCGGTTGGAGCCGATTGCGAAAAACGCGATCGCCGCGGTGAGGAGCGCGGCGACAATGAGCCGCTGTAGCAGCCATTGCCAGGGGAAGTTCGCGAGCCCGAGCCGGCCCCGCGGATTGACAGGGTTCTCGTGGTCGAGTTCCAGTGCGTCCTGCATGAGCTGATTGGCCTGATTGAACGGGGACTGCGGGCCGTCCGTCGCCGCGCTATCGGGGGAGGCGACCGGGTCGCCCGTCGACTCCGCCGAGTGGTGCTCGACGAGGGAGATGGGTAGGAATTTGTCCTTCAGATCGGACAGGGCGCATGCGACCTGATACGCGTCTTCGGAGAGGTTCGAGTTGATCTCCTCCTGAAAGACGTCGCGGAGTTGCTCAACCCAGATCTCCGAAATCTCATCCGGAGAGAGTCCGGCCTCCTGGAGCTCGATGGAGAGGACGGCGATCGAACGGCTCAGCAAACCGATCAGGATTGCGGTGCCGAGCGGGTCGTCTCGAGTGGCGAGAGTGGGGCTGCAGAGCGCCTTGGACTCGTTCTCGTCGAGGTAGTCGAAATCGAGCGCCCAGGCGATGCGATCCTCTCTGGTTGATCCCGCGGCAATACCCTCTGCGCGGCGACGGACCGCCGCTCCGAGGCGCTGGAGCGGTTCGCTCGAGAAGACAGAAGAAGGGGGTCCCTGCGAATCTTCGGCGGCCTTCGTCAAATTTCCCCAGAGGCTGTCGTCAACGATCTCGTCCGCGACTCGTGAAAGTAGAGCCGTGTTGTAGGTGACGGTCGCGCGAAGAACTCGAGGGACGAAATAGTTGAGCCCCAGCTCGGATTTTTTCTTTCGTATGGAGGCCTGGTGATTCTCGTCGCCCAGGAATTCATTTTCGAGGTTGGCTGCGGAGAAGAACTCGGCTTCGATCTCCGTCAAGTCTTCGGCTGCCGCGGCCTCGGCGCTCTCACAGAGCTGCTGGAGTCGTGGAGTGAGCGTGGCGGGGTCGAAGCCGATCGCGCCGGGAGGCGCGTTGCTCCGGGCGCAGAGGAGTGTGATGAGGTAGTCGATCGCTCCGATGCGGTCCGTGACGCGCTTTGAAGCCTGCACATCTTCGCCGAGCATCACGTCGAGGAGATCGAGAAGCCCGTCGCGGTCGCTCTCTTGATAAGCGGGCAGAGACGCGCGCAGTTCGGAGAGCGGAATCCGGGTAGCCAGGTGCCGGATTGAGTGTTCGAACTCCTTGAGGAGTTTGTCGATGCTCCGGACTGCCTCGAGGGAGACGTCGCTATGGGATCGGATGATTCCAGAGAGATGATCGGAGAGCGCGAGCCCGGTCTCGCTGATTTCGTCGACTTCGTCTTCGTCGCGCGATCGTTCGAGGACACCCCATGCCGAACGCAGCGTGCGCAGTCGCTCGAGTCGATCGACGATCTCGTCCCTGCTGGAGGTCATCCCGACCGACTTGGCGAGTGGGTATTGGGGCGGCACATGAAAATCCGTGACGCTCGCTAGTAGACGGTGCGGCTGAGGTTACAGGAGCCGAGCACTTCAGGTGCGAGACGCGTGGGATCGCACCCGAGTCCGCCGGCGACGAGGTTACCCAGCCCGTCCGGCTTCGTATATCCCCAGAGTTGGATCAGACCATTCGCGTCGATGTCTGCTGCCGCGTCTGCGGTGTAGCCGCTGCTGTCGTCGGAGATGGCCACGGCATAGGAAAAGTACACCCGTCCCTCGGGCGCCCAGCCCAGAGAAGCATAATCACTGCCCGCGACGTCAAAGGCCACCGGCGTCGCGCCCGGTATGAGGCTTGGCTCCGCGGCGGCGGCAATATAGAGGCCGGTCTCGGAGAAATTGGCCTCCTCGACCACGCGGATCGCGCTGAGATTCGTTCTCGCCTCGGTGCTTTTGGCGCGCAGCTGGTGGCTGACGAGCATGGGAATGGCGATGGCACTGAGAATTCCGATGATCGCGACGACGACCAACATCTCGATCATCGTGAACGCATGGAGCGACTTCGGTCGTTTGGCATCTATCTGCATCTCATGAGCCCCATCGACCTCGATTGGGTGAAACTGGAGTGACCCTGATCACGGAGTTCACCGTTTTCAGAAGGATGCAGGATCGCGGATGCAGCCCCCCGGCAGTTCCGCGGCAGACGACCGGAAGAAGGCGGCACGGAGAGGCTTATCCCGGTCGCTTTCTGGGGTAAACCACGGAGAAAGCCTGCGGGGGCTGTGCGTGGACTTCCTGGATGGAGCGGTCCGGACTGAAAAGGGGGGATCACGAGAGCGCGTGATCTGCCGCAAAAATGCACATCGGAGTGAAACCTATGAAGGTCGATACGCTACCTAGAGAAGGCGGGGCGCGGGATGAAAACACGGTTTCCGGGCGAGTCCACGGGGCGTGCCGTCGCGACCCGGCGCAGCCAGCCCGATCCCGGGCAGGATGAAGAGCCTGGAGGCAGACCGATGTGTATCCGATCCGAGATCATTCGCTTGCTGGTGGCCACTGCGCTGGCCTTTGTGATCGCGGCGGTTGGTTGTGGCCGGGGGGTATCCACGCCGGACGAGCAGCTGCCGAGCGAGTTCGCGGGCGCGCCGGATTGGGTACTACAGGGATGCGGCGCTTATTGGGCACAAGAAGATGCCGAGGGGGCGAGGATCT